>WLWD01000279.1_pt1 | contig 129396 bp, 101 predicted proteins | sample 6712731 | NCBI WGS metagenome assembly WLWD01 (sample SAMN12718690, study PRJNA576275) | sponge metagenome | isolation source: marine sponge | host: Mycale hentscheli | place: New Zealand: South Island, Marlborough, Capsize Point | collected 2014-11-01 | reverse complement strand
TTGGTAATAATTCCTCTATTTTGTGCAAGCCCTAGTTAAATAGCTTTTAGGTTGTTGTTTTTTACAAAAAATTGTGAAACTGCTGTTATGTTCTTCGAGAATCTGTATATATTGATAGCAAGTGTAGGCATACCTGTCAATTGGATCACTCTATAGTCTCACGAGCCAAACCTTCTTCCTTCTATCAGGCAAAGAGTTTGGCCTGCGAGACTACTCATTCCATACATGTGACACCACAGCCACAGCCACACCCACACCCATTTCCCTGTGTCGCTGTATACAAATTTTCATAGCTTGCATTGAAACGCTCAAAACAGTGGTGGATCCATCCCTGGTTGACATTCCACGGAACCCCCTTAATGAGTTGGCAACACAAAGAAATTAAACAACTGTTGAACAGAGCAGCAATGCGTCCTGAAGTTTTGCACTGGTAGAAAGCTTGTGAAAATATATCTTTAGAATATTTCAAAACAGGAGGGAAAATGTTGCTCCAAAACTATTTATGGGAATAGAAAAATCTGTTTTGTCAATCAATAGTAACATTAATTTCCAAAATATTTTTACCAGCATAGTAATGAATGAAATATTTCACTATGATCAATAAGCTTGCTCACATGATAAGAAGATGCTGCAAATACAAGAGCTAATAGAGCCTGTCTTCAGTATTATTGCCACTGGTAGTTGTTCAGCTAGTAGAGATCCACTATAGTGTAAACAATAAAGACCAGCAAACAAAAAATTATAAGGAAACCATCACAGGTGCAGGTGAATTCTTGAGGGTGTGGTTATCAAGTGTGCAATAATGACCTTAGTAGTGATGTACTGGGTATAGTAGTTCAAAAAGCGCTATAAAAACTAGTATTAGCTGCTTAGTCGGTGTTTTGAGATTAGGAACCATCCTGTACTGAATCATAGCTCCACCTCTGGAGCAGTCTAGCATAGCAAGGGTCTGGCTACGCCATATACTGGAGAGGGCCTATATGTGATGATAGTGTCAAGTTATGCAATACCATTGGAGCCAGTGTTGAAATGCTGAAGAGCTCAAGTATCAGGATTGTGTCGATTTATGCATCACTTTCAATGATACAAGTGAAACCAATACATTTCTGGTGCTGACTGCAGAGTCATAACATTATACTATACCTCACTTGTTTATCTTTACCCGCCTCAATGTGAAGTCTCTGAGTAGAGAATGACCCTGCTCCCGTCTTAATCACGTCTTATTCATTTATACACCCATTTATATATCCAGTTCAGCATGACGATACATATATTTATTTTATGCTAGATATCTTTACAAAAGTATCTCTAGGTTCATGACCCATATTGGTGTTCACCATGCTCATTACCCTCAAACACACAAGTAGTATAGCAACATAGCTAGGTTCAGAGGTTTTACAGCTACCTTTTTCCACATGAGCAGGTCAAAACAGCTGTTACAATAGTAGGGGATTTGCAAGAGCCCCTATAAATAAATTTAAGAAGTGTCCTAGCCTACTTTACAAGCTGAATTAGCTACCATAGTAAACTACTACAATGAAAATATTCAGTATAAAATATACAATTTATTTCAGAGGTGATACAGCAGAATATTTCACTCTCTGGCTTATTTTCACTCTCCTCTGGCTCATGGAAATACATTAATCTGCGTGAAATATCTCAGAACCATATCATACTTGACTCATGTGTAATAACTATTATATATATAATATGTGTGTGTGAGAGAGAGAGAGAAATTGAGATCTGAGTACTCTCAATGCAATGCTACTCCAAATAAATGCTGTCTATGAAACACGATAGAAAAAAAACAATCCTACTATGAAGTATCATTTCCTCTTGTTTACCAGGAAATACCCGGTTCAAAACTAGCAAGCTATAAAAAGCAAGACTGAGATTACAGATTTCATATGTGACTATCTCATATTTAGAGATATGCCAGGTAATGAAGTAGCCACTCATTAAATAAATGGATGACAACTTTTCTTGCTTCGATGAAAACTTGAGCCACCATAACATCACAACAGAAGAATGGTTTTTTGCTCCTGATAGCCCCCAAAAGGCTTCCAGTCTGGTAACTGCTATTATTATTCTACTCTTCATAATATTAGGACTTCCTTGGAATATAGTGGTTCAAATGACACTCATCAAAGACAAATTCTACCAAGAGCCTTCCAGCTTCCTTCTATTTAACCTCACCATTGTGGACCTCTTGACTTGTCTGCTGGTGATGCCAATACTTGCTGTCCCAGGACTAGCTGGAGGAAAATACATACTAGGCACATCTGACTATCAACTTTGCCAAACTTGCTACGCCAGCGTGATGCTTGTTATAAGTCTGCTATTGGTTTCGCTGCATATATTAGCTGTCATGTCTGTTGACAGGCTTGTGTATATCATTCGACCTTTGACCTACCACAAGACTGTCACCATTCCTCGCACGATTGTGGCAGTGCTATTCTCATGGATTGTATCTGTTTTGTTGTCTTTACCGCCACTTTTTCAATTTGGGGAGATAGGTTTATCTAACTATGTGGGTGCGTGTAGTCCACTCCTAACAACACATACTAGAGTTGGTCCCTCTTACTACTACATTGCATTGCTGGTGTTAGAAATTTTAGTTCCTGTAAACACATTAATAATATCTAATGTTTGGCTTATCATAACTCTCTGCAAATCTTCCAGAAAACGACTCAGAATGAGCCAGGTCTCCTTTACGAAGCAAACTCCCAATATAAATCGTCAAGCAAAATCAAATTACACCAAACAACAGCTCAATATGGTGATGATGTTTGGTTTGATATTTTTGGGCAATATCATCTCGTGGGCTCCAATTATCATATCCTTGCTCTACTTGGCCAGTCAACGTGGAAGTAACACTTCAATTGCATTTTCCGTCATTTATATATCCTTCTTGTCACAATCTGTCTTTCATCCCATTCTAGAATCATGTTTGATAACAACAGTGAGGAAGTCGCTGAAAAAAACATTAACTTCAGCAAGAAATAAAATTAAAAATTGTCAGTCCAGATGTTGAGCCATCACACTCTTGGTATTCAGTTGAAATTTGCTTATATAGTGTTTACAGCTTTATGATAAATTATTGTTAAGTTGAAAATACAAATATTTTCTGTACTATGCTGCAATAATGATAACAAAAACAAAAAGTATGAGACTTGAAGTCATATAAAAAAAATTGAAGAAAAATGAATTTAGTAAGTCCAATATGACACGACATATACAAGTTTATATTCAATATTTCAACATGGGTGATACAGGAGCTTGTAAGATTGGTACAATGTTGATGCACATGCAGTCATGACAAAAATTACACAAGCTATACATAATTCTCAATAGCTACTGAAATCTTTGTTTGTGTAAGGAATATACACACATTCACTAATCCCAAAACAGATAGCCTAGTATATACCAAAGTCACTTTCAATAACAGTTTGTACTTCAATCTAACTGTTAAACATCACAAATACAATTGTTTTATACCGCAATATTTTGGGATGTTCATCCTTTATTCAATCTTCCCAGAGACATACCATGTCATGATACATTTATTTACATGCACATACACATATTCCATGTGCAATGATCCACTACAACCTCACCATGATAAAATAAATTACCACTACTAGCAAAAGATGAATACTTATGCTTCACAGGAGATCTAAAATATAATGAAGTCACAAGAGAGGCATGGTCACTGAATTCTACAAGTGACACAGCAACTACTGCATTTGTAACGTCAGTTATTTTACTTCTATTTATGGTAGTAGGATTACCATGGAACTTTGGAGTTCTTGTTAAACAGATCAAAGACAAATTTTACAAAGAGCCTTCCAGTTTCCTACTATTTATATTTAATCTTGCATTAGTAGACTTCCATATTATTACATGTTGTTCCTGATCCTGGAAGTGACATTTCCACTTATTGTATTATTCACAGCAAACATATGGTTACTCTTAGTCTTACGAAAGACATCTAAAAAGAGTCTCATGATAAGTCAAGTAACCTATTCAGGAAGGAGATCTTCTTCACACAAGCATAATCAAATAGTGAAATCAGTGTACAACAGGCAACCGATGCGAATCGTGAAACTGTTTGCTTCTATTGTTATCAGCAATAATGTCACCTGGGTCCCCATAGTAACGGCTCTTGTACCAATTATTGTACTACCTAGCGTCCCTTCTGGAGTATTCTCTATGATATTTCTATCCTTTCTTTCAGTCGGTCATTCACCCAGTTCTGGAATCTTGTCTACTAGGAACTTGTGGCATCTCATGCATCCATAGCTTCATCAATTGTAACAAGAACAAACATTAAAAAAGAACCTGACATACTGACTTACAGCAGACAATTGCAGACTTCTATTCACACATTAGCTGAATGCAGCCCAACTTTGGTAGCTAGTTGTCTAGTTGGCTGTATAGTAGCTCTTAGCTGCACTCACAATGATACTTACATTTATAAGTGCTATTAAACAAGGCATTGTCACAAAGCTTTTGTAATTGCTTTATATTATTACAATTGTCAATTAAGAAACTATGCTTGAAAGACTCTGGTAAAGTGTTACTCAAATAACAGAAACTGTAAAGATGAAACACACATGAATGGTGGAACATTACTTTTATAGACATAGCTAAGTACATAAGAAAAAAGCTAAAAGCTGTATGATTGGTAATGAAGTAAACATTTTGCAAAGCACAGGTCACCTTTGGACTTCAACATTAGCCGATCACGTGATATCCAGTGAATAGGCAGTGGAAATGTCTTGTGTACTATTATAATCAGCAATGCTTTATGAAAGTAACTATTAGCATGAACTTGCGAAATACAATACTGGCAAAGTTACATTGAAAGTGTTACTAAAAATACTAGTGCTTCAGACTCTGACAGCATATCTAGTTAAATATAGGATCTGTTACGGAGTTTCTTAGAATAACTAAATCAGACGTTCCATACCCCAATACGAAGTGAACCCTAACCCATGTCCCATTGGATTACTTCAAGACTAACTTCATGGAGCTAGTCTTACATGGGTAATATTACCTGCATGGCAGACTATTTACATTACATATCTCTAATAGTCTAAAATTTGAACTTTGAAGAAGGTAAACTTTCAAGATATGATACACAATGTTGTCTTTATTAACTAATCATCTTACTCCAATCATTTGTGCCCTCTGTCACTACTCTACAAGTAGATAATGATAGACCAACAGGCTTCATGTGCACAACCCTCACTGGCAAGAAAGGCCTGAGGGGAAAAAATGAGAACTCTAATAAATGCTATTCAGATGTTGACAATATTTTTTTATCACCAAGGTGGAAAAACCAGGGAGGCCACCCCAAACCCCCCCCCCCCCCAAATTTCACACTATTTATGTAATAAGAGGCAATTGTACATGATTACATGTGCAAATTATATGATTTTTCATTATTAATGAAATTAATGTGAAAAAAAAGAACAAAAAAACAAAAACAAAAATATACTCACACATGTAGCTAAAATAGTCACTAAAAGTACTGTATTGTTAAAAATGTATAAATTGTACATAGAAATTCCACTTCAAGTTAATTAAATTATTGTGGCAGCTAGATTACTGCTGGAATGTACCACGCTATAAGGGCAAATTCTGTCAATATCTGAAGTTTCTGAGCATGTTGGTATTTAAATGTCTTGGAGTCCCAAGTCAATGCTTTTCAGCCAAAAAGAAACTGAAAAGTTAGCTAACAGATTGATGTTCCATGGATAGAGAACTGAAAAAAACAACAACAACAACAAGTAACAGTTCAAATGAAAAACCATAATCACTTCTTAGTTTTCTGCCTTTCAGTAAAATGTGCAAGTTTGTGTAAAACCAAAAGTCCCGGAGCTAAATTTGCATCAGAGCAAAGCAGCTAGAAGATGTAAGTATCATGCTTCATGATGTGTCCAAATAATATATGCAAACTTTGCATGATGACTAATGACTACAACAACTGAATGAATTCTATTAATGACTCAAATCATATTCAGTCAGCTCTTTATTGAACCAAGTTGAGTTACTGCATTCCCACAATAATGATGGATAAACTGAAGTTCACAATAGAATCTGTTGGACGGAATAAATGTGGGAAGAAATATTTTGTACACAAATTTTGACTCTGTATTTTAATTTTGTCAAAAATGTAGTCAGATATGAATGGTGACATGGGGGTTTGCTATTGCCCCCCCCCCCTCCCACCCCAAAAGTAAATTTATGTTCCTCTGCATATTTTTATGCATGAATTATGTAAGCTGCTTGAGTCCTATTTAGGAGGCTACAATTACTCCATAGTGTCCACTTCATTAAATTACTAATGTGGCTGGCGTCTCACTACACCCTTAAGAAATCCTTCTTGACTACACTCCTTACCACCGCTTCATGGCGTGAGGTGCTAATGATATTGCTTTCAGCTCAATCCAACCTTAGTTTTGTAAGACAGACCCTTTACCAACTGGAGGTTTCATTATACTAGTTCACTACTCTTTTTAAACAATACAGAATTAAATTTTTCTCTTTTTAACAGCCAATATTGTTAATGATAACTTAACCCGATGTTTCGACTTTTTGCCGAAGTCCTCTTCAGGGGTCAACTGAGAGTTCGACCTCAGTTGACCTCTGAAAAGGACTTCGGCAAGAAGTCGAAATGTCGGGTTAAGTTATAATTAACAACATTGGCTGTTAAAAAGAGAAAAATTTGCTATTATTATAATTATTTCAACCGAGAATGATTGAATCATTGAAAGAATTAAAATTATTTGGAGTAAAAAATTCAATGAACAAAAAGAATCTTTGAAAAAGGAGAATTTTCATTGGTCTGTTGAGAGTGAGACTGTAGCAGCATAGCAGTACCCCTTAACACTATAAAATAGAATTGGAGTGTTTGTTTGCCGGCTAGTTGTTGTAGCTCAGTGGCAGAGCACTTGTGCATTAAGCAAGCAGTCCTGGGCTAGATTCCCGGTGGCAACCAAATATTGTAACTGCTAAGAACAAATATGGGTGTGGAATAATTACAGAACTACAGCCAGCATTGGTGCTAATTGAAACTATAATCAGTTGTTTTAACTTACTGTCAATTATTTAGACCATTAATGAGGAGACTATTTCCACTAAAGTACCTTTAGCTCCTGAATCTGCAGCAACAGCCACAGATATTGGTAGAAAATATTCTCTTTGCACAACACAAACACTTCTCTTACAGAATGTGAAAAGAACTATCTGATTCCAATGCTCTCCTGTGCAGTGTAAGAAAGTTAATTAAATATGAAGAATAACAGATTACAGAATCTCTGCAGAATAATTACAAAATTATTATTACAATTTCTAGTGTTGTTTTGATTTATAGATTTCAGACATGTTTAAGTTTTAGTACATGCAAAAAACAAAACAAAAAAAAAAAGATCTTGAAATGTTTAAGTTTTTTTCCCCCATAATGCTTCCTGAAAGATTTAGTTAGTTTTTGGCATTATAAAGTATTATATTTTTTATATAGTTTAGAAATGTTCAGCTATTTTATATCAAAACTACATTATCTACTACTCCTGGTAGAGTGATCCGACTAATGGGTAAAGGGTCCATAGCAAATAGAGTTTCTTGCTATTCTTAACAACCTAATCAGGAAAAGCTGTTTTTAGGGGTCGTTCGCTTTTCACCTAGCCCCTTCACTTGACTTCAAATGGGAACTATTTTCTAGCTACTGCTATTAAACCTTCTTTATTCTGTCAAAGCCTATTAGTTTATGCAGCTCATCCACTCTGAGGAAAAAATGTGTGCATAAGAGTAACAACTATCTTTGTAAAACAAAATTGTTCCAGTTTTTTTAAAAGGTGAACAGATAGATACACTAGTTGGATAACTGTGGTATTTGCTTAATAAGTCATTCCCACATCTAGATAAGACTCTTTGAGTACTCCAAATGGTCTACTCAACCACTCACTACTATTAGATAAAATGATAACACCCATGTTGTAATTACTATATAAGTTAATACTCATCAAAAAATAATAATAATAAAAAGCATACTGAACCACATGTATAAACTAGATAGTCTCAAAAGCACAATTACACACTACAAAACCAGGTATAAAAATATACACACTGTGATACAATTTTACTTAATTTTAGTGCTCATCTCTAAATTATCAGAGTTGTGAACTCCACTATTGCACAAAGTGGACCTTTGAGTGATGTTTTCAATGTTCTTTTTCATGCAACGCACGCAGAAAATCTTCTTGGCTATCTTCCGCACTCGAGCAGAAAGAAGAGACTCAAGCATTGGGTGGATTACTGCCTGGATTAGGAAGCAAAAAAACACAATGCCAAATGCAGCTGGAGGCACATTACTAAGACCAATAGCTGCCATAGCAATAAATACAAAAACTATTGGAGACCAAGTGACAAAATTAGAAACAAAAATAGAGCCAAAGACTTTCACCATCCGAAGTTGTTGAGCAATGTACTTTTTCTTTGCTTGTTTGTTTACTTCCGATATTCTAGCATCTCCTTTCTCCTGGTAGGTGTTTTCAAATCTGCTTTTTATCCCCTTACGGACGAAGCAGAGAAGCCAGATATTAGATATGACCAAGACGCCAAGAGGAATCATGACTTCTAACACCAGAAATCCAATATAATAATAGCCAGGTCCTAAGTGGGACCGGGTGGTGAACAACGGTGCACATGTCCCTACAACTCTGCTGAATCCTATGACTCCAAAGCCAAACAGAGGAGGGATGCATAGAAGCAAGCAAAAAATCCATATTACCAGTAGTATAACAGCCATGCGAGGGATAGTGATCCATTTGTCATACTGCAGCGGTCGCTTTATGTAGATAAGTCGGTCAAGAGACATTATAGCAATAATATGCATGGAAGTGTACAGCATCCATATTACTATCACAACTCCGGCTTGACAAGAATGACAACGTTCATAGTCACTGCTACCAAAAATGAATACTCCTCCTGCAAATCCCGCTACGGTCATGAAAGGTAAAATAAAGGCACAGGTCAGAAGATCCACTAGAGCCAGATTAAATAGAAGGAAAGTGGAAGGAACTCTCCAAAACTTGTTATAAACCAGAGCTGCTAAAACAAAGATATTTAACAGACTTCCTGCAACTGTGCAGATAAAGAGAATGGAAGAAATTGCATACACACTATTAGACCCTCTCTCAGTTGCGTTGAGGGACCATGCTTCTTCAGTAACATCTTCACGACTCAAGTTTGAACTGAGGCAAAAACCTGTATCCATGCTACAATTCTATATGCACAGAACTGATGCCGTATAAAAAGTGAACTACCAGATTTACAAGCCAGAATCCCAATGGCAAGTTGCTGTATGACTCACATTATAAATGGAGATTCTCCAGGAAATTGAAGGTATATCAATTAAAATCAGGTGAGAATTTGTTGGAGTTGTGAAGTGGTTACTCCAATAGTAAGAGTGGGGTTGGACCAGTTGTACTACACAAATGGTTTGGAGTCACTTTCCATCTAATATAGCAAGACTATAGAATAGATTACAGAAGATAACGAATGAGTACTAAACTAAGTGGGTAAAAAGGTGCTCTGGGAATAACTTCAGATACTTATTAAAATATATAGTCTTGTGCCCACTCCACCACAATGACTGGTCTAACAATCAATATGGAACTCATTAGAAGGCCATACCGAAGCATATTGACAAACTACTATTATATTGCAGATGTCATCATCACTGTACAAAATATTGAGGTGCCCAGGGAATATAAAAGTTAAAATGTTTATGATAGGGGATACTGTGGATGCAAATGTGCTGGGACAAAAGATTGCTATTATGTGATGAATGCTCTTCAGTATCTTATCAACCAGACAATCACACTCACTCGATAGAGTGCCCTGGTTTATGTTCATTTTTGAATCCAGCATTTTAATAAAACAGGATTCCAATGCACAACATTTGTTTTATCCTTTGCAAACAGACAAAACCTGGCATTGTTCTAGATACCAATGTATATTGATGTTCTTTATTTGTCCTGTAGAAGATGGCTTAAATAAGCCAACCATGAGGGTGCAAAATAGTATGACTGGGTGTGATTAAGATAGGCCACCCCCATCCAGTTTGCAACAAGCAGAATTTGAAGCCATAAAAGGAAATTCTACAGTGATTTTTAGATAATCACATTACAATTCAAAGGTTACAGAGATGCTAATCTGATCATCAAAACCATGTGATAGGAAACTGAAAGAGATATAGTTGAATTTGAAAGAAAACTTCTAAAAATAAATTATCATCATAGTTGAATAAAACATTGAAATTGATAAAGTTTTGAATTATTTTGATGTAGTATCTCTGATTACTTCAATTCCTTTAGCACAAACATGTTTTTATACATATTTCCCTATACTGTATGTTTTCGCTATTTTAATACTTTCATTGATGGTGATATATGTATAGCTATTAAGATATCTGTATTATGCTAAAATAAATGACAGCAGAGCATTGGGTCTCAACTGGGATTTGGCGAACAATAAACATGTGTGTGTGGAGTGTAGCTCATCGGTGCTATTGAGATTATGAACATTGGTTGGCTTTGTTGCTGAGAACTGAGTAGAAATTATATTTAAACTGCTCAGTTTTAGTCTCATTTGTGCTACTGAAGTTGTCATCCTATGTACCATCTGCCCAGCAACACTGATAACACTTTTATGCTGCAACTCTCTGGAGTTTACAACCCACACAATAAGTTAATTCGTGAAGTTGTATGATGAAAGCACATTATCCTTGCAAAGTGAAGCAATTACTCCTGAATATTCTACAAGCCATTTATTATTTAACTATATTTTGTGAGATTTCAATTCATAGGTTAATTGTTAACTGGAACCTGCATACAAGCTGTAAAGGGTCAATACCTTCTTCTGATGGTCAATACCTTCTTCTGATGGCCCTTACAAGCATTATTACTCCAAGCATTATTACTCCATCCCCAAGTAAGAATATACTAACTATACCTAATAAATGCTCATCAACACTTTAAGTAACCTAGACACGATAATCAGAAAAAAATTAACTAAAATTTAATTCTAAGATAAATGAAATTTTGTTACTATTCACATAATGCTTATAAAAATCAACTAATAGTAAGCAAACATAAACAGTGCAACATTAAAAGTTGATTCATCGTTCCCTCTATCCTTTATTTGCCAATGGTATGCACTCCACTATTGCTCAGGGTAGACATCTTGGTAGCTGTTACAGGCCCTTCACGCCTACGGCATCTACAGAACAATTTCTGTGCTATTTTACGTATTCTTGCTGAAAGTAAGGATTCAATCATTGGGTGAATGACAGACTGCACCAAGAAGCATAAGAAGACTAGACCGAACACTGCTGGGGGGATGTCTGCAGTTGTTATAGCAATCAGTACAAATATGATGGGAATCCAAGTGACAAAGTTTGAAATAAAAATGGACCCAAATACTTTCACCATACGAATTTGCTGGGCCACATATTTTTTCTTGGCTTGCTTGTTCACTTCTGATATTGTAGCATTACCATCTTCTTGGTAGGTGTTGGAAAAGCGATTTTTTATACCTTTGCGTACAAAGCAGAGAAGCCAGATGTTAGACACGACGAGGATTCCCAGGGGGATAGTGACTTCTATGACTAGTAGTGCCACGTAGATATAACCAGGACCAACATGAGACCGAGCTTGAAATATTGTGGAACAAGTTCCAACTATTGGACTGAATCCAATCACACCAAATCCAAACAATGGAGGAATAGCCAAGACAAAACAAACCAGCCAGATAATAATTACAACAACTACCAGACGAGGAACCGTGACCCATTTATCGTACTGCAGTGGTTTCTTGATATAGATAAGTCGATCCAGTGACATAGCACCCACGATATGTATGGCAGTATAGAGCATCCATATGACCATCACAACTCCAGCTTGACAGGAATTGCAACGCTCATAGTCACTGTTACCAAACGTATACACTCCTCCAGACAGACCTGGTACCACCATGAAGATAAATATGAAGACACCAGAAAGAAGGTCCACCAGGGCTAGGTTGAAGAGAAGGAACAAAGAGGGACTTTTCCAAAACTTGTTGTGAATGAGAGCTCCTAAGACAGCTGCATTGAGAGGAATACCAATGAGTGTGCAGAGAAAAAGGATAGTAGATATGATGTAAACTCCAGCTGAGCCTCTCTCTGCTTCACTCAAGGACCACTCACTTTCTGTGACACTGTCTCGACTCAATAAATCTCTTGCAAGACAAGAGAAATTGGAAGAATTAGAATCCATGTTAGCAAACTGTTGGTAGAAGATGTGAATGCTCAAACATAGAAGCTATACAATTGATGCAGCAGCAGCTTGCAACAGGCTCATATGGCAAGCATACAGGAAGAGGAAGAGGCAATTAAAAATTAATTCCTAACAGGAAGTGTTGGCATTGCAGGTTGTGACACTTGATAGGCTATAAGAATCCCATGCCCACAGGATTAGTCTCGCGGGCCAGACCCTTTACCTAATTGCTCCGCTCGGAAGGGTCTGGTTACCCTAATGCATTCGTTTGGTAACTTTCCCCAGGATTCTGGGGGAATGTATAAAATGTGTACTTCTTATGTCAAGCTTAATTGTGTGTGGGCGTCTATAAAATGTGCATACAACAATTTTTAGCTAGTCCCACCTCTGCACTTGTTCTTCTATGAGCTCCGAGCTGAAGAGCGTCCTAAAAATGGAGAGTTCCAAAAAAAGGACAATAATAGAAGTGACTGATTCGCACACTACTGGCATAGCCTCAGCTAGAACCTCCATCATACAACACCAGCTCGCAAAGATTTATGACAGGACAGTAAGAAAACCCGCAAGGTTTAATTCACTATTACCAAACGGGTGCGTAACCAGACCCTTCTGAGCGGAGCGATTAGGTAAAGGGTCTGGCCCGCGAGACTACCCACAGGATATGTGCATGTAATGCACTGCAGTTCCAAAGTATGTATTGTCACAGATATCTAGCCCCTAGTCCAGTATTGAGGCATGAGGTGTGACTAATCCTTTTAAGCTTCTACTACTTCAAAATATTAATAAGTCTAGATTTTTATAAAATGATCAATCCTACTTTGGCAATATTATTGTCAGAACCACACACAAACACAATGGCTCCTTTTCCCATGTGTGTTTCAGTAGAGTCGTGCTAGAATGATTATCAAAGGCTTACATAACATCCTCACTTGTATGATCAGTGTCTGACCAATTGGCAACAAGGACTATCTGATATACCCCTTGATTAAAAAAAAAAAAAGTAGCAGTGTACTTGTAAAAAAAACTTTGGTGATGTTTGACTGCAACATAAAAGGTGTGGCACCAGAAAGAGAGTATGCCAACTGTCACATTCCTTGAACAATAACACATTATCTCCTGTACCAACCATTCACTTATCTCTCAATAAATACTTGTTGTCTGTTCTTTTTCCGTTGAGTTCTACCTGGTTCATATTTAAGCTTAAACTACATCTGAGCTAACTTTACTGGGGCATTAATTCTTAGGTTTGATTAGCTCTGGGATTGATGAAATATAGAGCCTGGTCTTCCCGATTTGAAACTTGGGAAGCTGTAGACTCCTGGTGGCATCGAACTACTAGTCTCTTGAGCTGCAACAAAGAAATTCCAACTCAGTTTCTACCACACTGTGCCAAAGTCTGTACGCACTCTCTGAATGCTCTCACTCAATCCTGCTATGTATGGAATAGTAAGAATCAAACCTTTCTCTTGCTCAGTATGTGTGTGATCTCTAGAAGGTAATTCTTTAGAGCCTGCCCTAATGGTTGTGTTGTTAAAACCATTACTTTGAAGTACTTTGTGTAGGTGCTTCTCTTCTTCCTTCATGTTTTCATACAAAGTGCTAGGAGATTAAGTAATATGAGTGATAACTCGAAGGTAGAAGAGAAACGCCTACACAAAGTACTTCAAAATAATGGTTATGACAACACAACCATTAGGGCAGACTCTAAAGAGTTACCTTCTAGAGATCACACAGATACTGAGCAAAGAAAGGTTTGGTTCTCACTATTCCATACATAACAAATTAATTATTTGATGTGAATCTACTGATTGTTTATAAAACTAATTTGCATTGTACAATAATGTACCAAAGGTGCAAACCGTCAGTGCTACTATACACTAGCTATAGCTATTACTAAATCATTCCTCAGGCAAAAACAATCATTTATTTGGCGTATCAATATGCCAATATGTAGCTCTCACGCAATGAAACAGTACAAGAGAATGCAAAGGGACACTCACCTCACTGATAATTTCATCATGGAATTGCATTATAACAATAAATGTGCTTGTACTGGATTAATTGGAGTGATTTTTTGCGGCTATTTAATAAGCTGTTTTTGAAAGGATATTCAAATGGGAAAAATGCAGCTGTTGGATTCAAATCTATATTGTCTTTTCATTAATTTAGTAAATGAGTGGGTCTAGTTAATTGGGTGTGGGGCCGCACCAATTTCTTACTTCTCTAGCCTAGCATAATATTTAAATGCACAATACTAGCAATACCACGTAAAATTTAACTTCTATTGAAAAACTAATGCCAGAAAGTAATTTTACACCCATAAAGCCCTATGTAAGATTACACATATGTATTTCTGGAATATTGGTCAACGAAATAAAAAATTCACAATTTCACTGAGTTACTCACTACTAATGAATGGCAAATAGTGATTTTTATGAAAATTTACCATAGAGACCAATAGCTAGAAACTATTAAAATATACTATGGACTTGATCTTACAAGGCCTGTCTTATACTCACTTATGCTGTGATGAAGGGTGCCAAAATTGAAATATAGATATATATTTGTGACCAAAAAACTGAAATTTTGTGAACCTCCAAGTTTATATGCAATGATTGTTATTTTCACTTTAAGTCTCACAATATCCTATTCATAATTTAAGAGAGGAATGAAATCAGAGAGCTAGGAGAGTAACCATAATAGCGGAAACTTGAAGGATTCATACACAAAGTACTTCAAAGTATGTTGTGGTTACGACAATGCAGCAACTAGGATTGGTTCTAGAAAGATACCTTCTATAGAGAAGTTACAGATACTGAGCAAAAGAAAGCTTCAATTCTTTACAATTCCATACATGGCAGGATTGAGTGACAGTATTCAGAGAGTGTGTCGAGACTTTGACATAAATACTAAAGTGAAAGGTACTAGCTACACCCATAGGCACCGAGTCATTCATAATAAATAGCATACTATGCAGCCGTGGAAAAAGTATACATAATAATTACAATAATAGCAGTTTTACTCCATTTAACACCCAATATTTTAAAACAGAGTAAAACTGCTATTATAGTAATTGTTTCAGCCGAGAATGACTGAACTAACCACATTCTCAAGAAGCTTTTATTCCAGCATTATGCTAGTGACCTGACTAGCTTTACATGCTGTTAGAGTGATGCTTGTGTTGGTGCTACATTTTCAAGACTAAAAACTACTTCCTGGTTTACTTTTATCACTTTCCATCAGCAAAAGGCTTTCAAAGGCTTTCACTAAACACTGATAGAATTTAAAGTTAGGCTTTATCCAATTGCCACAGCTCATCAGGACAAACAGTACAGTATTTACTGTGCACACAAGCAGTGTCTCTTGTCTTTCCGTACAGCAACTGATGCATGGATGATATTTAATTTGCTCTAAAAATTTATTGTTTTCTGCAAATAAACAAAGCCTTCCTATTTCCTAGAGTAGTCATACATACATCCTCTACCTTTTGAATAAGTGGTTTGGGTCTTTGGAAGTATACAAAACTACATCAATTATTTCTGTGTTTTAAGTTGATGTTATTGTCCTTTTTTTTTTTTTTTTTTTTTTTTCAAGAAAGAAATTTAACTTGGCACAATACTGAAATGTTCTTGCTAATTCCTGGATGCACCATTTGTATGGCAGCAGCTCCACTTTTTAGTTGGGCTAAAACATTAATTATATCATCTTTTGCTGACTGTGGATATATTATCGTCACATTTCTAAAGTATTAATAACTATTTTAACTTCTATTCACCTCGGCATCCACTGGTCATAAATATATATTGACCAGTCTTATTATTCTGTTTAGTTCTTGCTTCAGTCTATCACAATCTTTAAGAGTCTTAACCTTGAAGGGGGAACCTGGATAGTGTTAGCCAGCTTAGAGGGTTGACTTGGTAAAGGTTAGTGTTTAACCTAGTTTGGAAAACTGGGGGAGATGAGAAGCGTTTTAACTGAGGAATGAGATAGGCAGCAAGAATTCTGGTGGCAGCTCCATCATCAATTTTTGGACACCCTGACATCTTTCCACACTGACAGAATATTCCTCCATATTATGATAAAGATAAGAGAAATGTGTCTACGCCATCACATAGTATTTGACCTCAGAAACATAATTGAGAGAAAAGATTGTAGTCACTATTCAAAGCTTCCATTTTTTATTGTATTAAAGAGCTTTGACATGAAGGGATGTGAACTGATGAGTGTGATCAAACATGCACCACTGTAGTCATTCCATTGTGCATACATAGTAATAATAATAATAATAATAATAATAATAATAATAATAAAATTAATAATAATAAATAATAATAAATAAATAAACAATCTATATGATAATACATAATACACTTGAGTGTCCATAACGACAACAGTGTGTGTATTCATGAATAATTCAGGAGCTGAGTCAGGTTGGTAAAGCATTGGTAATTGGCTTGGTAAAGCATCATCAAATGGGTTGGTAAAGCCTCGTCAAGTGAGTTGATAAAGTCTCGTCAGCTATAAAACCACCAGCAATGTGTGTGCTAAGCAGGGTTAGTAAAGAGTCGTCAGTAACAACAATGGTGGTGGTATACGTATAAAAGTAAAAATAAGTGATCTGATAACTAAACCAAGTGTGGCAATAACAATGGATAAAAATACCTTATGCTACTCTGTTCCTATTTACAACAGTTTATACATCAAGCTCCACGGTATGGCGGGGTAATAATGAATAATAATAATAATAACAATAATAATAATAATAACACTAATAATAACAATAATAATAATAACAATAATAATAATAATAATAATAATAACAATAATAATAATAATAACAATAATAATAATAATAATAATAATAACAATAATAATAATAATAATAATAATATAAAGTGAAGAGCAAAACTTTAATAATCTTATTTTCAAGGAGAGAAAGAACGTGTAAGAGATAAGTTAGCTAGACTTTAATAGCTGAGGATTTCAATGATTTGAAATATTCTGTAATGTCAACATTTTTTTAAATATAATATGCTTTTGGTCTAATTTTCAGTAGCTTCTAAAACCCAATACTATAGTGGTGTAGGTAAGCATAAAGAACAGAGACTTAATAAAAAAAATAAAAACCAAATTACAGTTGAGTAAAATAGCCAGGCTTGATTTGTACACTGAATTAGTATTAAAAAAATAATAATTATATACTCAGAATCTATTTAAAGGCTATAATAAGAAATGTATTGCCATTCTCAATTTAAAGGTTCAATGAACTGAAACATTGCACCATTTGAATCAAAGACAGAGGATGCCAGGGTAAGTACAATTAATGAATTCAATTACCAAAGGCTTCCAGGAATCTGTTTATTTCATATTGATTCTTCAAGAGTTTATATTGCAGCTTAACTCTACTTTATGCTCAAATTAAAGTGAGTACTCGTTTTCTTTCTCTCAAGTCATATATGTGTGATTTCACATGAATACAAGCCTTATTTGTTTTACTGAAGATTCTAGTGGTGATGGAATTACTGAAGAAGCTTGGATTTTAAATCCTGATAATCCAACCCAAGAATCAAGTTTGGCTACTTCCATTATTCTTCTAGCATTTGTGATAATTGGACTGCCATGGAACTCCGTAATCCTGATTAGACTCTGTAGAGACAAATTTTACAAAGAGCCTTCTAGTTTCCTACTATTTAATCTTGTATTAGTAGACCTTCTGACATGTCTGTTGGTGATGCCTTTCCAAACGGCCCCAGGACTTGCTGGAGGGAGGTATACACTTGGACAATCTGACTACCAACTCTGCCTGACTTGCTATGCTGGAGTGATGACTATTATCTGTTTACTGTACGTCTCCATACACCTCCTAGCTGTCATGTCAGTGGATAGACTGGTGTATATTGTGAGACCTCTCCATTACGATAAAATTGTCACCGTACCACGCACTGTTGCGGCCATTTTAGTTATTTGGATACTCTGCATTATATTGTCTACACCTCCTTCGTTTCAGTTTGGAGTGATAGCATTTTCACAGAATCTTGGGACATGTTCTCTTCTATTGAGTTCAGAGATGAGCATACATCCTCCATATTATTACATGTTGTTCCTGATCCTGGAAGTGACATTTCCACTTGTTGTATTATTCACAGCAAACATATGGTTACTCTTAGTCTTACGCAAGACATTCAAAAAGAGACTAAAGATGGATCAAGTATCCGTATCGGTACAATCTTCTTCCTCGCGTGAACATAATCAAAGAGTGAAATCTGTATACAATAAAAGACAGTTACGCATGGTGAAGATGTTTGCTTCTATTTTCATCAGCAACATTGCTACTTGGCTCCCTATCATTGCAGCACTGGTCGTCATAGGGATCGGTAGCAGCAGCAACACACCCCCAGGAATCTACTCCATGGTGTTTCTCTGTTTCCTGTCACAGTCTATAATTCATCCTATTGTAGAGTCTTGTCTGATAGGTAGCATTAGTATTACATGCATGAAAAGGTATGCCAATAGACTCTTCAAAAAAACATAAGCAACCACATAGCACCAAACAATATTTTGTTAGCTCATTTTATTCTACAACTCTTTACCAGAAAGTTAGATAAAGTATCATCAACAGTTAAATTATCATGAGTCTACCTTGACCTCTTTAAAATATACCTATTATGTAATTGGTGCAAACAACAAGCACAAGTATTTCTAAGAATATCCACTGATGTTATAATCAAACGCAATGGCTATGGTTTATCACAATTAAATTGCTTCTGTCATCAGAACTGTAGCTGAAGGCCACATAATCTTGGTCAAGGTCGTAATAATATAAAATAAAATTTGAAAGAAAAATTTAAGTCCCATAAACATCACAACACAATTAAAATTACTGGGAAGGTAGTAAACAGGGTTTATATAACAATTCCATTTATTGCATGAAAAAGTTATAAAACTCCAGAAAGCAGTAAGTTAACATTAGTGACTAAGATAAGAGAAGTTCGTAGAAATAACTTGGACAAAACATTTCCAAATCATCGACAAAACATTAAACCATTCACATTAAGTTAAGTCCTCCAGGTAGTGAGGCACCAGTAGATGTTCTAAATCACACGATTGCCAGCTTATACAAAAAATAATAATAATAAAAGGTAGATGAAAGAAAGGGAAGAAAAAAAAAAGGAAGATGAAAGAAACAGGAAGTAAACCACTTTAAAAGCGATGCCATAGAAATAGTTGCCACTGCAGAAAAAGGGAACCCAAGTAACTACCAGCCACATACTATGACAAGTTATTTGAAGTTAGAGTTCCTGGCCTAGTCTGCTAGGTAAGACCTGAGACTATAATCAGGTCCAACTGTAATAGATAGTAACTAGTGAGTCAAAAATAGCAGATGAAACAACATATTAGGGATACTTCTAAAACAAAATAAATGACTGAATTGAAACAGCTTACAGCGTTAAGTTAGGAGGCTACTGAGAAAAAAAATCAAGATTTGCAGTGAACATTATTATACCAGTTTTGTATGTATCCAGTTCATCACAATGGTACTTTTATGTAGACAAGAGTGGACCGCTGGCATTGCAGACCCTTTACTTCCTCTGAACTGTAAAGGGTCAATACCTCTTCTGATGGCCCTTACAAGCATTATTACTCCATCCCCAAGCAAGAATATACTAACTATACCTAATAAATGCTCATCAACACTTTAAGTAACCCAGACACAATAATCAGAAAAAAATTAACTAAAATTTAGTTCTAAGATAAATGAAATTTTGTTACTATTCACATAATGCTTATAAAAATCAACTAATAGTAAGCAAACATAAACAGTGCAACATTAAAAGTTGATTCATCGTTCCCTCTATCCTTTATTTGCCAATGGTATGCACTCCACTATTGCTCAGGGTAGACATCTTGGTAGCTGTTACAGGCCCTTCACGCCTACGGCATCTACAGAACAATTTCTGTGCTATTTTACGTATTCTTGCTGAAAGTAAGGATTCAATCATTGGGTGAATGACAGACTGCACCAAGAAGCATAAGAAGACTAGACCGAACACTGCTGGGGGGATGTCTGCAGTTGTTATAGCAATCAGTACAAATATGATGGGAATCCAAGTGACAAAGTTTGAAATAAAAATGGACCCAAATACTTTCACCATACGAATTTGCTGGGCCACATATTTTTTCTTGGCTTGCTTGTTCACTTCTGATATTGTAGCATTACTATTTTCATGGTAGGTGTTGGAAAAGCGATTTTTTATACCTTTGCGTACAAAGCAGAGAAGCCAGATGTTAGACACAACAAGGATTCCCAGGGGGATAGTGACTTCTATGACTAGTAGTGCCACGTAGATATAACCAGGACCAACATGAGACCGAGCTTGAAATATTGTGGAACAAGTTCCAACTATTGGACTGAATCCAATCACACCAAATCCAAACAATGGAGGAATAGCCAAGACAAAACAAACCAGCCAGATAATAATTACAACAACTACCAGACGAGGAACCGTGACCCATTTATCGTACTGCAGTGGTTTCTTGATATAAATAAGTCGATCCAGTGACATAGCACCCACGATGTGTATGGCAGTGTAGAGCATCCATATGACCATCACAACTCCAGCTTGACAGGAATTGCAACGCTCATAGTCACTGTTACCAAACTTATACACTCCTCCAGACAGACCTGGTACCACCATGAAGATAAATATGAAGACACCAGAAAGAAGGTCCACCAGGGCTAGGTTGAAGAGAAGGAACAAAGAGGGACTTTTCCAAAACTTGTTGTGAATGAGAGCTCCTAAGACAGCTGCATTGAGAGGAATACCAATGAGTGTGCAGAGAAAAAGGATAGTAGATATGATGTAAACTCCAGCTGAGCCTCTCTCTGCTTCACTCAAGGACCACTCACTTTCTGTGACACTGTCTCGACTCAATAAATCTCTTGCAAGACAAGAGAAATTGGAAGAATTAGAATCCATGTTAGCAAACTGTTGGTAGAAGATGTGAATGCTCAAACATAGAAGCTATACAATTGATGCAGCAGCAGCTTGCTAACAGGCTCATATGGCAAGCATACAGGAAGAGGCAACTAAAAATTAATTCCTAACAGGATGTGTTGGCATTGCAGGTTGTGACACTTGATAGGCTATAAAATTCCCATGCCCATAGGATATGTGCATGTAATGCTCTGCAGTTCCAAAGTATGTATTGTCACAGATATCTAGCCCCTAGTCTGGCCAATCCCACTTTGGCAATATTATTGTCTGGACCACACACACAGAGTGGTTCCTTCTCCATGTGTGTTTCAGTAGAGTCATGGTATAATAATTAGAGTCATGCTATAATAATTAGAGTCATGCTATAATAATTATCATAAGGCTTACATATTGATCCTCACTTCACTGTTTCACTACAGCATGAAAGGTGTGGCAAGAAAAATAGTACGCCAACTGTCACGTCCCTTGAACAATAACCCAATTTTAAAAAAACCTGGTTATGGAGTAGTCAATATTTGAAGCAACAATCCCTGGGATGATGGCACTGCTTCAAATGGCAAGTTCCACACACTCAGTTACACACCATTGAATGCAACATTGCACCAGACTTCTAGGAATCCCACGGGAAATTTAGTGTTTGCACACGAACCAACAAAATCCATGTGATTAATATAGTGCGCCGATTTCAATTTAGATGTTGACACTACTCAAAGCAATCACAAACATACACCTACTGAGGATAGAAAAAAGTTGAAAAAAAACTAACAACCATAACTTCTGTAACTTCTGTAACAATTTTTTTAAACAAATGCCTGCAGATATTGCTGGAATGTATTAACGTCTAACCTGGCACAACAAACACTCCCATAATGATCGTATTGTGCTATGGGAGAACCAAATCATATTATAATAATATATTTGAATTACCAGATAAATAAAATAATTACTGAGAAACGTTTAATTTATGTCAGATCTATCAGGAGTTATTACAAAAACTGGAGCATCCAATATTCACTTTAGTCCTATAAACAAATCAGCAGGAAAAAAACTCAAAAGGAAAGAAAGATTAAAAAAAAGTTGTTTACTAGAAATAATTCCAACCATATGTACTTCCTGTTATGTCCGAATACATTTCCCAAGTAAAAATCTGTACCAAAAGCTTTGATCCACTTACAGTCTTGTATTTTACCACTACTAGTCCTGTTTTCTAAATAAACACATATTTTATGTCCTAAATGAACTAACTGAATAGCCAATAAATCATGAACGCAATATACACTAAACCAAAATATTATCTACATAATATTATAATATATACATATATTAATACTATAACATACCATATACCTTAATCAATTTCAACCAAATCGGACACATTCATTCAATCTACTAATTACTATTTGTAACATACTGCTATGACTTCTAATCCTGGTGGCCATTTGCATAATTTTATCTGATCATAATCTAAAAGAAATGTGGTTTACAAGTTGTGATCCTGTCAAGATCCTCTTGACCAAACACACATTTAACTTTCTCCAACAGTTTATTTTACAAAAGCATAATGAAAATAACAACCAGGTCTGGATCAGCTGTAAGTTACACTGTTACACACACTTAATAACTTGAAATCCAACACTGCAAAGACCAGCAAATTAAACGGTCCCATTCCCGCCATTCCTCTTGAGTGTTCTGATAGTCACAATAGTACATGAAGGACTAGCAAGTTGTGTGTGTGTGTGCGTGTGTATGTTGGGAGGTCAATGTCCTCCTCATAACTGCATATTGTATTTTCTTGTTATGTGATTCGCTCGCTGTTGACTGTATTGATGTGCTAGAGTTGTTATTCAAACAGTCAGGACTAGGGTGGAGGTATATAAACTATGATTTTTATTTTTTTATTTTTGCTGTTGTTGTTCTTTTTTTCTTTTTCTTTTGTATCCATCTGGGGTCTAATATTTTTTCCCTCCACTTACTCCTTTCTCTTCTCTTCCATTAAACTCAGTCCACACTCTCTCTTCTCCCCTGCTCAACAAACCCTCCATCACACACTTGCCTGTATCTCCCTCCCTTCCAAGCCAATTGTTTATTACAAACTATGTTTTTAAGTTTACAAAGACGGTGAGCCACAGCAAACTAAAGAAGAAGGTCCATCTGGATGAGTTCACTAGCTAACATTCGATTTCATAATTGGTCAATTGTGTGAATTATCTGAAGTCTTGTTCACAACAGACAGATGCTCAATTTACCAAGACTCCATAATCTCTGCTCCATATAACAAAACTGTGGACAACTGCATTATCAATGCCCACATCAACAATCTAGTCTCTCTCACCGGCAACTCCACAGAGGAAATGCTCGTAATACAATCACTTCAGATCACGTTCCCCTCTGAATGCCGTGTTAATTATCGCTAATACTACTTAATACCCACTGTTCCTACAGTGCCGCTAACAAATATCATAGCAAAACATAGTATTCACCCCACCACGCACTGCCATGCCATGTCCCCTCCATCTATACATTCATGCAAGGACACTGAATTCACCTGCTGCCTTTGGACTTAACATCCGCTAAAGATGCAGACATACAAGCTGAAACAATAACTTTAAAACTCCACCATATGTTCATGTACAAAACAACTTATAGGAGAATTAATAAAAAGAAAAGAAGACTTGGACAAGCACTAACTAGCCATAATTGATAAACACAGAGTATAAAGCATATTAGGTAGGACGTGTGCAAGACTAGTTGAAGAATTCTTGATATACAATGCTCATATATATATATATATATATATATATATATATATAATGTATGTGTGTATAGCTATATAGGTATATATAACCACACACGACTAAATGAATTTTACTCAGACTAAAAGTTCACGTTGACCACACGATCCTATTACACTTTGCAAGTACCTGAGGGTATTCCACGTGGTTAGGAATTGCAGCCACAGAGACTGACCACAGTGAACCCCTTGTCCCTGCCACATCCTTGCTGACCTCTTTGACGTATTACAGCATCACAATTGGCATGCCAACTTAAAACCACCTTTTCTCTTAGAACCAACACATAGCTCCAGACATCTGGTGAAGTCTTCTACTAGAATATCCATAGCAACCATTATGATATACTCTAGTTCATTCATGAATTAATAGAATGAAACTCTAGAAATTGGACAATGAAATTCCCAGAAAGTCATAAGTGAGACACGCACTTCTTTAGAAATATTTGAAACTTGTGGACATGATATTTCTTAGAAAGACAAGTAATCAATTCATTAATTATATACGCATACCAAATCATTAGAATCACCTGTTTACAATGTATGTGTGTGTGTAAATAAGTATGTATGTGTGTACGTATGTGTGTATGTATGTATGTATGTATGTATGTATGTGTGTGTGGAGCTGCCACAAGCATCTCAGTGGTTACATGTAAGGTAGTCTTGACTTCAAGTGCCATCAATACAAGTAATCCATTCAGTTCCGTTTGTATCCCCACAGTAGTGTGTTTGCTGGAGATATGGCATTCCATAGTATCACTAATTGAGTAACGGAGTTCTGGTAAAGACAACAGGAACTATCTGAGCATGAGCACGTCATCAAGTTTACACTAGTACAACACAGTGCACTCATACTGAGCATGTGCAGTTCAGGATGTCTAGAGAATGTAAGAGCAACACTTAATTGATGAGTTTCACTACACCAGTATAAATCAGTGTGCACTGTATAAATAAGATGTATTCAATAAACTCTATCTTGCTAATTATTCAAAAAGAATTCTATTAGTACAATAACAATGTAATGGTTTGTATGGTGATGTATTCACAGCTGCTTGAACTTGGAAATCACATGAAAGTATTTTTTGTTGAACATGTTGTTATTGTGTGGCAACACGTAATGGAACGAACTGCTTTGTCTCAATTGAACTTAATTAATGTTGGGTGTTGTGAACCCATTAAAGTAATTGATGTTGTCTGTTGGCAAATACTTAGCTATACCGTGCGTAGTTGACCTTCATCTACTTATACTTGATTTTTGTCTTCATTTGTCAGAAAAATAAAGTTTTAATCGGCCACAAGAGCCACAGTGGTGACCTCGACCTCCAAACCGCTTGTTTGGAGCAGAATGGCAGAGAATGCTGTCAGCATCAAATTACCAACCTTCTGGACTGCCCAACCTCAGGTGTGGTTCCAACAGGCGGAAGCTCAGTTCACAATTCGTGGTATTACAGCAGATGATACTAAGTATGCCTACCTTGTGGCCGCGCTTGACCAGGACACGGCGAGCCGCCTATTGGACATTCTCTCTCACCCTCCGGGGGACCACAAATATGAAGCAACTAAATCCAGACTTTTAATAACCTTCGGACTTACGCGTCGTGTTAGGGCTAGCAGCTCCTCAATATGGATGAGTTGGGTGACCGTATGCCTTCCACGCGTGTCCTGGACGTTTCTGGGACCATGGCCGAAGCCAGCGTTGTTAGTCCTAGACTTCCCACCTTCTGGAACACACGACCAGAAGTATAGTTCGAGCAAGCTCACTCGACTCAGCAGTGTCACCCGACTCAGGCAGTCTCACTCGACTCGACCAGTTTCACTCGACTCGACCAGTCTCACTCGACTCGGCCAGTCTCACTCGACTCGGCCAGTCTCACTCGACTCGACCAGTCTCACTCGACTCGGCCAGTCTCACTCGACTCGGCCAGTCTCACTCGACTCGGCCAGTCTCACTCGACTCGGCCAGTCTCACTCGACTCGGCCAGTCTCACTCGACTCGACCAGTCTCACTCGACTCGGCCAGTCTCACTCGACTCTGCCAGTCTCACTCGACTCAGCAGTCTCACTCGACTCAGGCAGTCTCACTCGACTCAGCAGTCTCACTCGACTCAGCCAGTCTCACTCGACTCGACCAGTCTCACTCGACTCGGCCAGTCTCACTCGACTCGGCCAGTCTCACTCGACTCGGCCAGTCTCACTCGACTCAGCAGTCTCACTCGACTCTGCCAGTCTCACTCGACTCAGCAGTCTCACTCGACTCAGCCAGTCTCACTCGACTCAGCCAGTCTCACTCGACTCAGCCAGTCTCACTCGACTCAGCCAGTCTCACTCGACTCAGGCAGTCTCACTCGACTCGACCAGTCTCACTCGACTCGGCCAGTCTCACTCGACTCGGCCAGTCTCACTCGACTCAGGCAGTCTCACTCGACTCAGCCAGTCTCACTCGACTCGACCAGTCTCACTCGACTCGACCAGTCTCACTCGACTCGGCCAGTCTCACTCGACTCGGCCAGTCTCACTCGACTCGGCCAGTCTCACTCGACTCGGCCAGTCTCACTCGACTCAGCCAGTCTCACTCGACTCGACCAGTCTCACTCGACTCGGCCAGTCTCACTCGACTCTGCCAGTCTCACTCGACTCAGCAGTCTCACTCGACTCAGGCAGTCTCACTCGACTCAGCAGTCTCACTCGACTCAGCCAGTCTCACTCGACTCGACCAGTCTCACTCGACTCGGCCAGTCTCACTCGACTCGGCCAGTCTCACTCGACTCGGCCAGTCTCACTCGACTCAGCAGTCTCACTCGACTCTGCCAGTCTCACTCGACTCAGCAGTCTCACTCGACTCAGCCAGTCTCACTCGACTCAGCCAGTCTCACTCGACTCAGCCAGTCTCACTCGACTCAGCCAGTCTCACTCGACTCGACCAGTCTCACTCGACTCGACCAGTCTCACTCGACTCGGCCAGTCTCACTCGACTCGGCCAGTCTCACTCGACTCAGGCAGTCTCACTCGACTCAGCCAGTCTCACTCGACTCGACCAGTCTCACTCGACTCAGGCAGTCTCACTCGACTCGGCCAGTCTCACTCGACTCAGCCAGTCTCACTCGACTCAGCCAGTCTCACTCGACTCAGCAGTCTCACTCGACTCAGCCAGTCTCACTCGACTCAGCCAGTCTCACTCGACTCAGCAGTCTCACTCGACTCAGCCAGTCTCACTCGACTCAGCAGTCTCACTCGACTGAGCCAGTCTCACTCGACTCGGCCAGTCTCACTCGACTCAGGCAGTCTCACTCGACTCGGCCAGTCTCACTCGACTCAGCCAGTCTCACTCGACTCGGCCAGTCTCACTCGACTCAGGCAGTCTCACTCGACTCAGTCACTCGACTCAGCCAGTCTCACTCGACTCGGCCAGTCTCACTCACTCGACCAGTCTCACTCGACTCGCCAGTCTCACTCGACTCAGCCAGTCTCACTCGACTCGCCAGTCTCGACTCAGTCTCACTCAGCCAGTCTCACTCGACTCAGCCAGTCTCACTCGACTCGCCAGTCTCACTCGACTCAGCCAGTCTCACTCGACTCAGCCAGTCTCACTCGACTCAGCAGTCTCACTCGACTCAGCCAGTCTCACTCGACTCAGCAGTCTCACTCGACTCAGGCAGTCTCACTCGACTCAGCCAGTCTCACTCGACTCAGCCAGTCTCACTCGACTCAGCCAGTCTCACTCGACTCAGCAGTCTCACTCGACTCAGCCAGTCTCACTCGACTCAGCCAGTCTCACTCGACTCCGCCGGACCGGCAGTCTCCCGCGAGCCAGCAGTCTCCACGGCCCGGCGGTCTCCTGCGTCCCGGAAGTCTCACACGGTCGGCGCTTGCGCTCGACTTGTTGGTCGGTCGGCAGTTCTGGGAGGGAGCTCTGTGGCGGACTCGGAGATGACAAGCGGATGAACACACAACTCACTCAGCCACTCGTCATTCCAGCATAGCCATAACATACAACACAACATTCCGAACTATAAGCTGACAACGCCAGTTCTGGAGGGGAGTCCTGTGGCAGCACGTAATGGATAACGAACTGCCTTGTCTCAATTGAACTTAATTAATGTTGGGTGTTGTGAACCCATTAAAGTAATTGATGTTGTCTGTTGGCAAATACTTAGCTATACCTTGCGTAGTTGATCTTCATCTACTTATACTTGATTTTTGTCTTCATTTGTCAGAAAAATAAAGTTTTAATCGGCCACAAGAGCCACAATTGCATTTTTTTTTTTCAGTTGCAGTAATTGCATACATTTCACCGTGAAGTCACAATCTGTAAAAGGGCAGATAAAAAAAGGAGGAAGGATATATCATTGTTGTACTCATTTGTTGAGGAGTATCGGATATTTGCTGCGTGCTTCATACAACAACTCTCCTAGTGATACAGCTATCCCAACATGTGGCTGCCTCACTAGAAGTGATGCTCACGAAGCACAATAGACCAACGTCACACTGATTGCATATTGTGCATGATTGGCAACTTCTTTTCACAATGGGCACAGCCATTATTTCACAATAATGAAGCTAATTACAATAAATTGCAAGTGTTTCTGTGATCACATAACATTATCAGTTAGTAGTCTGGTAAAGGGTCGGCGATGCCAGACTAATCAGTTAGGTGGTACCATAACACTTGTACCTTTACTGAAGATAAAGATGCTCTACATAAAATGGCTCCTGTTTTTCAGCTACACATGTTAAATGTTGAGTAGCAAAATGTGTCATGTCCATGGCCATCCAACAACAACTGCCATTTCATGAGTAACAAATGATTCATCCTATCATTCAACTTTAACTTTTGTAATAATATTGCAATTTAGCTAAGTTGATATTCTTTGGTTGTAATCTAGCATTTCAATGATAATAAAATTACATTTTACCATTGAAGTGATTGACTTACTATGACTATCTATAATAACTAGAGATGATATTAGAGCCTAAAGTGAGGGCGGAATGCAGGTAGAGGGAATGCAGGTGCTCCATAATCTTGCTTGTGGTCGAAGTGATTAACTAGAGACCATAAACAGAGGTGGACAGATGGACTAACAGATAAACAGATGTGACAGCGAGACAATTGAAATAATTTTAACTCAGTGAGGTTCTTAGTGTTAGGTAAAGGGTTTTCATATTCAATAACTTAACTACAAATAGTAAGATTTAAGGGTATCATTTGCCCAAATGATGAAGTTGAACCAGAAAGTTGCACTTTTTATTGTTTGTTCCTTTGAAAAAAAAATCATTATTGTTGTTTCCCTACCAGTCCGATTTATACAGAAATGACTCAAATAGGGCCCTGCCAGATTATGGTCAAAATTATACATCATTCCAAAAAAATCACATCATTATTCCATAAAAATTATAAATAGTAGATCATGTAGTGTATGATTGCAGTAACGAGTTGAAGTGTCATGAAATTAGTGATGGAGTCGGTCCTCACAATATACCATTTTTTGAATCACTGTGAAAGATACAATGAATAAATCTTACAGTGGAAACCTCCATGTGTCAGTATATGATTTAGAGGCAGCACTTAAATAGCACTTTAGTCTGGTGAAGTCGTGGAACTGCAGTTAGTGATCCTTATGTAAAACCTCCTTGTTTTATTTTCACATTATCGACTCAGGACCCAGCTAGCTAGTTGTGTGATGGAAAATGATTTTCCACATTGACAAAAAGTGTAAGAAATGTTCTTGTTAATTCAAATACTTTCAGCTGCAGCAGAACATGTTTTCACCATTTACATAGTTTCCATTTTAGCTCTTACAGTTGAGTGTGTGAGAACCAGTTTTAAATGTTGACATAAATAGCATAAAGTATCATTGAAAAGTGAAACAATTTGCAATGAAAAGTATGAAGCTGCTATAAAAACTGTGAACTTGTATATAAAAACACATTGCTTTCTAAAGAGCACACATACTACACATTTGTATCGGCCGAGTGACCAAGTATTTCACTTTCCAAATTTCTCCAGTTTAAAGCTAACAACAACAACTACAAGGCTGGACTACAAGGTAACTGGGTTTCCTTCTATTAATCTGGTGACAAAATTTAAACTACTGCATGCCTTTGTACTACTAATGTCCATACTTGTACTCTATACTACACTTTTTAAGGCTTCTGCTCTTTATTTAAACAATAATAAAGACTTAAGCAGATCATACAACCACTCAAAATCTACTGAATGAGAGATTATGAACTTGATCAATCATTAATGTGATTTTAATACAATGTGAGATTATTCCATGACCCGTATATAAGCCTTTTTGGTAACTTTAGAAAGACAACGCGAGTGTAATAATCTGAAACCACTCATGTACGAACTGATGGAGTAAAAATGAATATCTACCTATCAAGATACACTACCATTCCCATGTTGCACAAATGTTTGCTTTAGTTCTCCCAATACCATACGTACAATATTTAACTTGTAACTACACTATTCCAATGTAGAACAGCACCCTGCCATGGTGGTTCACTGGTACTCCTCTGCTATAGAACAGCACCCTGCCATGGTGGTTCACTGGTACTCCTCTGCTATAGAACAGCACCCTGCCATGGTGGTTCACTGGTACTCCTCTGCTATGGAGCTATAGAACAGCACCCTGCCATGGTGGTTCACTGGTACTCCTCTGCTATAGCAAATGATAAATGATTCAACCAGCCTATTAGTCGTGTACAATGTGACAATTATATAACTCCAAATAAACATTTTATTTGAAAAGCAACAACAACAACAAAAAAACTTTATAGTCAAAATACTATATTAATTTGCAACTAAGGTTGCTATCATTCAAGCCAATATGTAGTTTCAGTTACATGTGATACTCTGATAACTTTCATTTTGTTTCGTGTAGCGAGCAGCAGGTTACCATGCATCATGAACCTAATATTAATCCTAGAAATAACACAAGATTGTTTGCTATGGTTAAACAGTGTACTAAAAAAAAAATTTTTTAAACTTATAGGTATATCATTCTGGGATTGGACTATTGGTGACCTAACCAAGTTAAATAAGTGAGAACTTAGGAACTACCCATAAAACATTGAAAAAGATGGTAAATGGGTAAAGTTTCAGAATGATGAACTTCTATGCAAAGATTTGTTCAAAAAATTAATGATTTGTTTGTATACTTTAGGGAGGAAAACAATTATAATAGTTTTATTTCATGCAAAATTAGTAGATCCAGCCCGTTAGCTAATTTATACCATTTCTCATCTACCACCTTCCGTTTTCTCACTATTGTAAAAGTTACTTTAAACGCTGAGGTGCTCGAAAAATTATCCATAGAGAAAATGCTTGAGCCCAAGCAGACATTTTACTACTGACCAAGTGACAAGTTCAAGTTTCAGTTCCAGGGCTCCACTTTAAAAAGACTTCTATAAATACTTGGTGGAATTGATAATTGCTCTAATGAGTTGGCAATTGTGTCAAATATGGAATGCCTTTACTCCCGATGCCTTATTAGAAGATTGATTTATTCATAGACACAGACAAGAATAAGAAATGATGATTATTTACAACAATCACAATAATACAATAACATGTTAGAATTATCTGAGGAATGAAACCAGTTTTTTTTTAAAGTAAAAATTTTCAATTAAATTACGCGATTTGAAATTATGTGTGATTTGACTCTCAAACTGTATTTGTTGAGATGCTGTTGAAATAGCATCAGTTGCATTCACTGTCCATTACGGTTCTACTTACAGGAACATCTGAATTTTCAGATTCTGTTTCTCTTGGAATCAAAGCGGCATAGAATATATATAAAGCATCACATGTGCAACACTTCCTGTCCTGGCTTTCTTCCTTTTTATCAGTAGAATAGTTTTCACTCGAAACTCGAAGACAACATTTAAATTTTTTCTGAATTTTATTGATAAAATTCATTATGGGTTCTTTAATTGCAGTGATGAGCACAGCTTCTAATATAGGATGAAGAACAACTTGCGATAGTAACAAAAAGTACGCCAAGAGATTAAATGCTGGAGGAATGCTGCCAAAGGGCAGAACAAATGATAGAAAAGTTACAATTATAGTTGGTATCCAAGCAGAGAGACTTGCGACGAATAAACTACCAAACACACGCATCAAGTGGACTTGCTTCTTCTTCCGCACTACTCTTCTAAGTTGAACAGTGTGAGATCGTTTGCGGCGTACAGATAGAAGCGACTTCCTCACTTTGTAAATAATTTTTATGTTTTTCAGAACAATGCGAATAACAAATACGTTACAGATGATGAGAACAATCAGAGGGATTAAAGCAGTTACCAGAAGAAGGCCTAGATAATAATTATTAGAAGCTGAAAAGTCGACTGTACATGACGCAAAAATGTGGAAAAAAACAATTTCTCCAAAACCTAACACTGGAAGGATAGCGATTACTGTGCAAAAAACCCAGACAAAAATCAATATTATAATTGTTTTCAATGGTGTAAAACTTTTTTCATAGTGCAGTGGGCGATATATGAACAGAAATCTATCCACTGACATGAGAGCAATTGTGCACAAGGACATGATAGAGAACCAAGTGAAGATTACTCCAGTGTGACAAAACTGACATCTTGTGTGATCAGAGCCTCCAAATATGAACTCCCCAGCGAAGCCAGTGACCATGCCCTGGGGCATAATAGTCAAGAGCAACACGATGTCACACAGGATGAGATTTAATAAAAGAATGTGAGTTGGCTGCTTGTGGAGCTTCTTCCACAGCATTATTGCACCTACCAGGAAGTTGGAAGGTACTCCTATTAGTAAGTAGAACAAGAGGATGAGACCAGTAGCTATTCCATAGTTTGGCCTGTACAGTACCCAAAAGTAATCTGTAGTAGAGTTGATGCTGGCGATACTGCAGAAGTCATCGAAGCTGAGGTATTCTCCACTGCCACTCATAGCCTAGTGTCAGTGCCACGGTTACTGAGCAATTTCAACAACAATACGACCAGCCAAAACAACGGCGAGGTTTGCAGCAGGAAGTCAAGCTTAGCAACTGCATAAAGAGTAAGCGACGCAATAGTACAGCAACTTTATAGAGGGAGGGGCTAGGGCGCATGATCCTCTCGTGTGCGTATAAATGCACGATAATAATGCGCGCATACTTTACCTCGTCTAAAATTAACGCTGGACATGTTGCTGATTTTGTCATACCAATGCCAGTAGAAAGTAACAAATATCATAGATCAATCTAAGATATTCCACTTTCTTTTGACCAATCTGCATTTCTATTATTGTATGAATTGGCTAAAGCTAAAAGATACCAGGTCAGCATGAAAACTTTACCTTGCTTGACCAACTCCCACTAAACATTGTCTTTTACTTATTCCTTTGGGAGTATTCATTGCTTGCATATGCCACCTCCCCACCCAGATTAGAATTACCTCTGAGATTTGACTGTCTGCCATTATCAGAATATTTTCCGAGTGATGGAGCTGCTTCAAAGTGTGTATGTGTGTGTGTATTTGCGTAGGGGGGGGAGGGGGAGAAACGGACCATGTATCACAAGCTCATTTACTCTCATGAAACTATTTATCTTATATCTTTATTATAAGCCCCCCCCCCCCCCCCATCCCACCCCACCCACTTCCATCACCCCTGTTTTCCTTGCATTAAAAAATGTCACTTTTTTTTTCTTTGTACAATATTTCCATAAAAAAATGCCACAATTGTTAATGTATTGCATACCACAACCATTCAGCACCTTAGAAAGAGCTGATGCTATCACCACTTACTATATAAACTTAATTCTATCAATGAATAAATTGGTGTACAGTTACCCTTGGTTTTTATCTTAATACTCAGTTATATACAGTAATCTCAGCATTATCAAATATTGTTCATTGTGCTAGCTTACAAGTGACACTTCTTCGTACTGTCAAGAACTCCCAATACCATTTTGAAGCGGTCGCTGTCAAAATAGCATTGCCTTCTCACTCTTTTGGGCTTGGAAGACCACAGCAATTACTAAATAGCCAACCTCGTTTCAACACCTTCATATTGAAACGCTTTACCAATTAGCTTTTTCAAAGGAACCTGGGACGAATTTTAACAAATCAGGGACTAGAACATTATGGAACTGTCCGAGACATTTCAAGATAGTTGGAGCCTATGACTTTATTGTACCTTACCTACAATCTCATGGAGCCAAACCATAGCTAACACAGTATACTGCAAACTTTTTTTTTTATATTATAGAGGACCTTTTTGGAGTACTTTTTGTAAGGTATGTTCTCATACTCTTTCCTTCCTCCCTTTGCTCTCTATGTGTGCAGCAGTTAGCAATTGGTAAAGGGACTGGCTAAGCGACAACTTAATTACCATGCATTATATTGTCACTTACCGGATATTAAGTGTAGATGAAAATAAGAAAATCAAAAAGGTGGTACACATGTAAAGTATTGTGCTGGGGGAAAAATGAAATAAGTTACTATTTCCCTGAAAATGCTAAAAATATATTAGTTTTACTACATTGTGAAAATTGTGCTAATAAAATAAGCAACATTAAAACAAATAACAAGGATATGAAATTGTGATCAGCTATGATAAAATTGAAGTAAAACTGATCATAATATTATTAAAAGTGATGCGAAAAATATATATCTAGTTGTGGTAACAATCTGTACTATCAATTGTTACATGAATTTGAGCATCAATTTAACATTGTACAATATAATTTATATTAATGGTAAGTGGCACATAATTTGAACTGAACGGCATATTTAACCCAATTAGCTTGAAGGCATTAGACTAAACATTGTAACTTGCATATCTTGGCCAGCAAGTATCATTCCTAAGAGTATCATTTAATAAATAAAATGTACCACTAGTCAAATCTGCTATTATAATAATATGCTTATGTGTCAGTAACGATGATGGTGTGTATTCATGAATAATTCATTAGCTGGGCTGGTAAAGAGTCTTCATTAACTGAATGGGTAAAGTGTAATCACATTCAGTAGAAGGTGATTAAGTAAATTAAACAAACAACAACCAACATGTAGCTAAAAATAGGTGGAGGAAAGGACAACCAAAGTTTCAAAAGGGACAGAGGTAAGAAGGACAGAGAGATGGAGTAGAAGGACAAAGAGACTGAGTAACAGGAGAGATAGACAGAGGAGGAGGAGGAGGAGGAGGTAATCCATGACTCAAGAAGAAAAAGCTGACGATAGGAAAAGGAGGGAGATAAGAGAGCTGATATGGGTCTGGAAGAAAGAGAGCAGGGGAGGGAAACTGATAGAACTAAACCAAGTGGTAGATGATAAAAAATACCTTATGCTACTGCATTCCTAATTTGCAAAAGTTAATACATCAAGTGCCATTGTATGGCGGGTACTCTAGTATATTATATATAATATATCTATAGCCTATTACCCGAGCAGCTGCGCTTGTCGTCGAGTATTATATATGTGATGTAGTCCCCGGTATTCCCGTACGAAAATGTATTAGAGGGGGAAAGTTAATATAGTGTGTAACAACCATTAAAAGTAATGGGAAAATGACCAGCGAGAGCTTCAAATAGAGCTATTTGTTACAAGCAATAATGCTTGTATAAAATTAGCACATTTAGAGTACCCTATCCATAAACATCAGTACAAATTACTCAATAAGTTAAAATGTTGTTTTTTTTTTGTGTGTGTGTGTGTGTGGAATTCATAAATACAATAATTTTAAAAAAACTTACATCAGAAAACAAACAAACAATTCTATGCCTCTATAGGGTATCTAAGCAGTATTCACATATAGGATGCTACTGATATATTGTACAATAATTTCTCTATACATCCTGGATTGTTATTCATATAAGAAGTAGTCTGGTAAGCAAACCTCTAATACATGTGCACCTTATGAAAACACCCACCTCATTAGGAAAATAATTCCACCATTGCTTGATATAGAAGTCTGTCATCTTTAAATCCCAGATCCATCGATGGACTAGAATAAAGCTTACTAGATCAGCCATAGCATTTGAAGTGGTTCGGTTGACAGAATTGTGAAAGGTAGTGACACCAGCTTCCATTTTATACAGCTGAGAAGAAGGAAGAAAAAAGGGAAGAAGAAAAAAAGAAAAGAAAAAAAAAGCAACAGGCTTTGGAGCACATAAATAAAAAAAAATTAAAAAAAGCTCAAACTTTCATGCTCTGTAATTTTACTGCTGTAGTGAGCACTCCTTACTTTGCCAAAACCACAAACATAGTTAACATTTAGGCATACAATATATGCAAGAGGATCAAGAAAATTTAAACAATTCACCAGTTCACTCATTACTGCTCACGTATAAATATATTTTACACACCCTAAACTTCCAGCTGGTAGAACCTGTCTGATATGTACACGTATAAGGTGTGACCTTCATTAGGATGGTTGCATGAAACCCTTTACCAGATTCTGACTTTAAATTCACACATGTCAGTAAAACAATGACTACAACAGTACACATCAAACTCAGTCAGCTTTATAAGTGGTGGGTGTGGCTATGATTGGGTGTGTCCTGGGTAGGTGTGGCTACACTATTACTGGTGGTAAGGAGAAACTATTTATTCTTCGCAAGCCTGTGACATTATTGCACTAACCTAATCGAATCTCCAACCCCGATGACGGCTAACAGTATGCAAGTAAATCAACCAGTACTGATCACGTCATTTTGCAAACGCCCATAAATTATTACGTCATTAAAGCCCCACCTATGTCCCCTCTGTACTTCACTCCACCCCGCCCATCATAACACTTTTACGTTGGCTATGATGTTTGTAACTAACTTTAGGTGGGTGGGGTGTTCGCGCATGCCCAAATTCCCTGTGGTACTGTGAACCTCACCTACCTTCTTTTTATTGCTATTTGTCTTCTATCTAGCGCCGCTAGGTAAGTGTTGTACAACTTTCTACCTCTTTGCTTCTGTAGTAGAGGAGGGTAATTCAGATTTATTAGGGGAGGTGAGAAATTGGTGTGGCTATTACGTAGGGTTTAGGGAATGTTTATTGTGTCGTGACTTTTTTCCACCCCTCTACAGTATATGTACCTTGTTGACTAAAACTAGCTGGAAAGTTACTATAAGAACTAATTTGCGTCTGTGTATCCGTTTTGTAAAGATGGGACACTACTAAGTGCGTTAAAGTGTATTTTCTTTTGTGTTATCCCTCCTTTCATTTCCCTGAAGAAAGAAATATGTTTCTGGTGAATGAAAAAAAGGTATATTTGTCAAACCATTGGAGCTATTCTAGATTGATATAGAAGGATGCTGTCTGTGTATATCATTGGACTCGACATTTCAGTAATTGTTTTCACTGTAGTTTACATATTCACACCATTAAGTCTCCTAATTTGTTTGTACCCACTAAACAGTGATTTTAGGTCTTGCTATTGTACATGTTTTCCATTAGAATATTCACTATTTCTTTTTGATTGAGGCATTGGATCTTGGCTCATGTGTGTGTGTAATACCTTGAGGGAGGCGTGGTGGGGTGGGCGGGTGGATTTGTGTGCAGGGAATTGCGTACAGTTTGATAATGTGTTTGGGTTGGCTCAATGCCAGGATCCAGTCCAGGACCAAAACAGGTCATGTGTGTAATGGGCATGTGGTAGTGTTCCTGCAAGTTAATGAAAGGAGTTGTAACGGTAATAGCACTTGTATGGTAATGCGTGTGTGCGGTAGTGTGTTTGTGTGATAGTGTGTGGGTGATGTTCTGAGGTGTGTGTGCTCACAATAATGTGTGTGTGTGTGTGTGAGGTAGGATGGATAAGGTGTGTGGGTGTGTAGTAGTGTGAGGTAGGATGTGGTGCGAAATTGTGTGTATGTGTGTGAGAGAGAGGTAGGGTGTGTGGGTATGTATGAGATTGGGTGTGGGTGTGGGTGTGAGAGGTGTGTGTGGTGTGAGACTGGTGTGTGGTATGAGATTGGGTGTAGAGTTAGTGTGTGTGTACATGTGTGTGTGGGATAACGTGTTTGTGTGGGCGTGAGCATGTGTTATGTGCAGAGCTTATCTTGTAGCGTGTTGTGAAGGAAGATTAGTGTGAGATGGGATGTGAGAGGGGAATGTTAGCACTGATATGTTTTTGCTTAGGTAGCTACACATGTTATGTCATTGTTTGGAGTTTGTTTAAAACAAGCCAAGTTATATATATTTTGAGTGCTCACTAGGTTTCAGTATATCAGTTGGTAGAAATAGTGCAGCAGACTGCGAAATCTAACAGTAGGATGTATTTTGATAAGTTATTTTAACATTGCAGGATTATTTGCTATCTGTAGGCAACATGCCCTGAGCCTTCCTTTATAGTAACCTGAAGTTGTTGTAGTAGTTCTAGTTAGTGCTTCCCATGGGATATCAGGATCATGTCACGTTCTTACCTCTCCGGTTGTGATCTTTGTTTCCTTGTTGAACAGGTTAGCAGCAGCCAGCTTGTACTAGCCAGGTTGTCTGCCCAAAACTCACTTGTGATTGTTCTGGCCTTTCTCTACTCAAGGGTGTGGTTTGCAGTAGTGGAGAAGGCAAGATGGCGACGATATCACTGAAGATCAATATTGTCAAGAGCAACAACATCAAGACTATGCAGGCAAGTTTAAAATATGATGACCTTTCTGGGCTATCATGGCATTGCTGCATTCATTATACTGTTATTGTGTCTTTAATAAAATTAAAAAAAGTTAAACAATCTCAGTGATAAAAGGTGTTGGTAGCGCTTATTTACTTGCTTAATTTGTGTTTACCGTCACCTGCAAGCTTTGTGGAATAATTTCAAAGAAGTAAAGGTGTAGAGGATTTGGGTGATTTCTGTGCCTATGTTCAAGCTTTGCCATGAGCCTCACGAGGTGCATGCAGTCAGTCTTGTTCTCATGTGGTTCTCACGAAATTTTTGCTTGTTGTTACAAAGGTGTTAATGCTTTGCACTAATTAGTTACGTTCCTCGGCCGGCAAGTGTTAACAATGCAGTTACAATAACATTACTGGTGTTAACCGAAACCCTCGACCACTATTCTAAATTGTCTTTTGATAGAGATATTTTTCCCAGCTCTGTGTCATGAAATCTTGTCTGTTTTATTGTGTTGTTTAGTTTTATATCTTTGCGGTAACAAATTTTAAGAGGTTATGTAAACCAACAGCATCTAGAATGTGCATACCACTGTTCAAGTTTTCTTTCACTCTGCCAACTTTTATTACTATATAATATCCACTTTTGTTTGTGTGTGTATGTGCTTGTGTGGGTGTGCATGTGTACATATGCGTGTGTGTCTGTACATATGTGTGCATTTGCATGTGTGTACATGTGTGAGTATTTGCATGTGTGTGTTGTGTGGGCGTTCTTTACCTTTGCCTGTCTGTCTGTCCTGCAGTTTGAAGAGTCCATGATAGTCTATGATGCTTGTCGCCTCATCCGTGAAAGGGTTCCAGATGCTGCACAAGGACAACGTAAGTATTCTTTTCAATTCTTGCAGGCATTTCATGATGCATTCTTTATTCCTATGTCTATTGTAGTCACATTTATGTTATGACGTGGGTTAAGCTGCATGGAAACTGTTCTAATATTCTTTGCACATTTTTACCATAGTTTTAAATCAGTGAACCGAGATTCAGAAGAAAGTCAGTGTCTTAGTTTTCCTTCCCAATATTAGAATTTTTCCATATTTGAATATGTATTCATGACAAAGAACAGTGTTCAAATCTTAGTGGCAGTTTAAGCCCTAAGTTAAGGTATGGAAATGCTTTGTTTGCCGTCATCTCATTGTGTTGGTTGGCTTGAGGCATGCTTATTTTGGTGATACTTTAGCACTGCAGTAAAGTGATTAGATTAGCAAGTTCTGGTTGCATTACTGTACAAGGTATTTTGTCTTTAATTGTGTGTGTTTGTGTGTGAGTTACCCGACTGGTAGTGTTGGTGAGGAAGTCATTTTGGCACAAGTGAACTTCTAAGGGCAATTGGTGGTTTATGTGACTAGTCAGCCATGTTGTAGTGCTTCTACTGGATATTTCATGACTGACTGACTTATGCTCTATAGTTTGTCAGACTGTTGCAACCAATGGACGAGTGATAGTTAGCAGTGCAGTGAGAGGGATGGGCATGTGCAGATTGGTTTAGTTTTTAATTACGCAACATTTTAGTGTCTATTTCTTAGTTTTGTCTTTGGTACTTTGTTGTTCTCTGTGGGCTTCCTGGTACTTTGTTGTTCTCTGTGGGCCTCCTGGTACTTTGTTGTTCTATGTGGACCTCCTGGTATCTTTCTAGTGTTGTTGACCACCTCCTAATACTGTTGCATTTGTTTGTTGGCTGGTTTCATTATATGTATGTTTTACCTCCTGGTATATACTATTTAATTTACCCCTTAGTACTGGTTTGGGTGTGCCTTCTGATTTTTGATAGAACCTTTTTCTAGGTACTGATTCTTAGCCTTGTACTTGAGTTCTAGTACTGATCTGTTGTGGTAGCTTGCCTTATACTTAGTTTGATCCTGCGTACAGGTACTAAGTGTAGTGTCAGGCATTGTTAGAGAAAGCTCCAGTTTTTATCATGTTATGTGTGTAGCAGTAAGGGGTGTGTGTTTCTATGCAGGAAAGTATCTCCTAGAAATGTGCCTCCTCCCAGTATAGGTGTAGGCTAATGACATTCACGAGTGGCCCACACAACAGCAATGGAATTCACTGCAGTTTTAAATAGATTTATTACGTCTATTAATCATGGATGGAGAACTGTGTATAGCAGTTGTGAGTGGGGAGGGCATGAGTGCCTTGTGCTACATCTAGCTGTAGTCATGATGAGTGGTATTAATTAGAGTATGTGTGTGTGTGTGTAGCTAATGAGTTTGGTTTGTTCAAGCCTGATGAAGACCCCACTAAGGGACGCTGGCTCGACCAAGGAAGGACTCTGGAATATTACCATCTCAAGTCTGGGGTGAGTTAAAGATCTCATTCCAAGTGCCGCTACAATATCAGTATTTAAGCACTGCTGCAAGGGACATTGTAGACTACCACACTGCCACTCACTGGTCATATGTTAAAAGATCTGTTGTGATTGTGTACATGTCAATAAGGATGCAATGTATGTATGCATGCTATCATAAATTTGTATGTTATGGCTTCAGGACATGCTGCAGTATCGCAAGAAACTCCGCCCACTCCGTGTTCGCACCCTGGATAGCTCCATCAAGACACTCCTTGTTGATGACAGCCAGACGGTAGCTGAACTGACACGTACAGTTTGTGCCCGCATTGGTAAGAAGTTAGGATAGGCTGTGTATTATAATAACTGATTGTTGATAGTGAGTGAGTATGAGAGTTGCTGTAATTTAAGTTACTGGAAGTGGTAGATGGACTACTTAATGGGGTACTAACAGGAACTGAATGTCACCTTAGATACTTTCTAGAGTGAGATTAAATTTTTTGTACGTTTAGAATGAGTACATATGTATAAATTATCATGGTTTACAGGGTTTCATACAGGATTTTTTTTTCGGGGGGGGGGGGGGGATTTTTTTTTCGGGGGGGGGGGGGGGGGGGGGGGGGGGGGGGGGGGGGGGAAAGTTGAGGGAGGAGGGCCACACGGTTGTTTGAAGACTAATGCATATTGCAATTGAAGGACCTCAATTAACTGAAGTGAACCTTCACCAAATATTAGATATATACAAACAACAAAATCACAGAATACCATTATAAATCATAACCACAGAATACCATTAAGTAGTAAATATAATTAATTAATTTCATTCTGGGGGAGGGGGGGGGACTCAAGCCCAGGGCGCCCCTACCTCTGTATGAAACCCTGGTTTATGTAAACATGCTGTTGGTATGTTCGGTGTGAATGGCTGCCGTAGTCAGCAACCTCACTTACACAGCTAGCAAGGTTGCCTAACTAATTTGTAACATAGCAACCATTCCTAGCTGTGCTATTGAAGTCACTACTTATAGTGTGCCTTCTCAAGGCTAGAACACTATATGTAGTGTCTCTCCCTGAAGGACCTCAATACCAAGCTATACTAGTATGTTCTAATGATGGTTTGTTTGTCCAGGTTTATCCAATCCCGAGGAGTTCTCCTTCACATCTGATGAAGAAACTCAGGAGCAGACATCCCGACGACTGCACCAGCAACAGATCAGAGACCACAAAAAGCTGGACACTCTCAAGAAGAAGCTCCACACAGATGATGAATGTGAGTGAGAGGTTATTTAAAGACTTGTTCCTTTCATGATAGATTTGTTCTTTCTCTGTATTATGTTTGCACACTTTGGCCTAGCATGGGGAACGGGTGGTAGGAAACAAAGTGTGTGTCTGTAACAATTTACTCGAGTATTGGCTATATATGGTCTCCTTTAGAGCACAGTGAAAGTTTGCTTTGCACAGGTCAAAATGTAGTTGTGTTTGAAGTCATTGTTTAGTTAGCTTTAAATATTCCTGTGGTGTGAGTGGTGAGTGGCGAGGGTATTGCAAAGTGAATGTGAGGGTATTCACAGGTACCATTGACATGACTTCAAGCGGTGGACAGAGCTGGAGAGTGTGAGGTTAAGAGTTCCTGAAATTAATCTTGTTTTAAGTTTTTTATCTTTTTGTTGTTTTATAGTGCCTTGTAGTTATATTTATAATATCCGAGTCTTTTTCAAGTTGAGGAAGGTTTAACATACTGACAGACAGCTAGCTCATGACCCAATGAATTTAGTTTATCTGTAATCATGTATAACCAGTTTGTGATCGTTAGCTGCTCTATCCACTACTGGGTGCAGGTGTGTTACTTGGAACCTTTCCAATTCCATTTTTAGTCGTTGGGATGAGTAGTTTCCTTCAGTCCTAGTTAAGCTTGTTGATAGCATTCTTCAGAAATACATGATGGAATGCATCGAGCTACTACGTATTATTAGCAGGGCAATATTTGGAAATGTGAGAGATGCCAAGAGAAGCCAGCCTTGAGGCACCAGATGTGAGGCTTTGGGATGCCCACTTTATAGTAGGGATTTCCTTATTAGGACTTGGCCAAGGCAGACTGCTCTCACATGGATCAGGCATGTTTTGGTCAAGCTAGTGGAGATATGGTTGTTATGATCTATAGTTGTCATACTAGCTATTTTTACCCAGACCAAACTGGTCTGACGTGTGAATCAACCTCACACAATTCACATTCATCATGCAAAGTCGTTACAACACTTTTTCATTTGTTGTGGTTGTTATTTGCATTGTAGCTGTTGAGGTTACAATGATCCTTTATAACTTCTTTTTTTAATAGTGAACTGGCTCAACCCAGACAAGAGCCTTCGCGAGCAAGGAATTGAGGAAACTTCCATGTTGACTCTCAGGAAGAAGTTTTTCTTCTCTGACCAGAATGTAGACAGGAATGACCCTGTACAGTTAAACTTGCTGTATGTCCAGGTAAGGATTCACTGCACGCTTCCTATCCCAAAACACTTTATGATTTCTGTCTTGCATATTAGTATTGTGTAGAGTCATGTAATTTCATTATGGCTTTGTCTACATGTACGGTGGTGACCTTTCATTGGTTGTAATTGCTTTGTGGTATTGTTTGTTTCTTCAGTCTAGGGATGCTATTGTGGATGGAACTCACCCTTGTACACGTGAGGAGGGCGTTCAGTTTGCAGCTCTGCAGTGCCAAGTTCAGTATGGCAACCACAATGAGGCCAAGCACAAATCTGGCTTTCTACAGCTCACTGAGTTCTTGCCCAGGGAGTACACCAAGATCAAGGGAATAGAAAAGAACATTTTCACTGAACACCGCAAATTGCACAACTTGAGTGAGATCAATGCCAGATTTAGGTACATTCAGCTTTGCAGGTCTCTCAGAACTTATGGTGTCACCTTCTTCCTTGTCAAGGTGAGAGACTGTTGATTGTGAGAGAGAAAAAAGGAGTAATGTCTCTTTGATCCTTCATAATGTGGTGGGTGTTGCCTTTCCCTGGCTTGTGTACGTTGAGTTCTAAACCAGGATTGTGTAGTGTTTTCTGAAGTAGTTGTAGTAACTGAGAAGAACTTAAATTATTGTTCGGGCAGTGAGTGAGACATTTGTTTGTACTAACTGATAGCCAGCATTGGTCTCTGTCCAATGTGGAGAATTGGCAGTTTTTCATTTCATGGGAGTGGTACTTATGAAACTAACACATAGGATGAGATCAGTTGGAGTTCGATTACTTTAGGTAGTGTGAAATATAATACTTTAGGTAGTGTGAAATATAATACTTGTGTGTCTGTGATGATAATAGCGGACCAGGCCACTTGTTAGTGTTGATGATTGTGATCAATCAGTTCACTTGTATCATATGTGTCGAGTTAGTTTCCATAATTGACTTTTGGTTTTGTGTGTGTGTTTGTTTACAGGAGAAAATGAGGGGTCGCAATAAGTTAGTGCCTCGGCTTCTTGGAATCACCAGGGAGTCTATCATGAGAGTGGATGAGAACACAAAGGAGGTGCTGAAGACGTGGCCCCTGACGACTGTGAGGAGATGGGCTGCTTCTCCTAACTCCTTCACTCTGGTGGGTTCATGATTGGACTAGTGGGAGTGTGTAGAGTGTGGTACTGGTGGCCCTTACTCTCCTGCTTGCCTGCCACTTCCTTGTCTTGTGGGTTATTATCTGGCTCCTGTGAAATGTTCATCACAGATCTACATTCAGTGGTGTTGGTAGGATTTGCAAAGGAGATGTAAATGTCACTTTTAGAAACATGGTTTCTCGTTGAGGCTCCTAAAAGTTGTTCTTTTGCTTCTTTTTTTTTTTTTTTTTTTTTTTTCCCTTCATATTACAGCAGGAGTTTTTTCTTTAGTTATCAATTTTTTTTTTATAGGACTTTGGCGACTATTCTGAGTCATTCTACTCAGTTCAGACAACAGAGGGAGAGACCATCTCTCAGCTGATTGCTGGCTACATTGACATCATCATGCAGAAGAAGAAGCCCATCCATCGTGATGTGCCTGACGATGAGGATGAGCCTGTCATCAGTGAACAGGATGTAGAACCCAAGAAGTGAGTATTCAGGGACCTAGATTGGGTATTTGTGTACATCTGTGTGGACACAGTTATATATATGGCCACAACATGATGTGTGTGTGTGTGTGTGTGTGTGTGTGTGTGTGTGTGTGTGTGTTTATTCACAGGGCATCTATCTCTACCTTCACACGAGGTGGTCATAACTATGGTGAGGAAGAAGGCATCTCTTCTTCCGGTGTTCCTCAGCATGCCAGGATGGATGAAGGTGCCAATTTTTCGCATGGAGGTGGAATCCAGCATGGGGACATGTCTGCAGCTACTGGTATGTGTTGGTGTAAATAATATGATAGGTTGCCATGCCGACCATGGCATAACCTGCCCCAGCAGTTTTGTTTGAAGAGCTTTAGTGACTTGTTGTTGTGTTATGTAGGTATCCGTCATCAGCCTGGCAACCAGGCTCAGAATCCACAGCTGCTGGAGGCTCAGCGAGCACTGCAAGGAAACATCAATGAGGGACTGCAGACAGTACAGAATGTGAACCAGGAGCTAGCCACAAGAGCATCACTGCCTCCACTGGGCACAGACTCTGTGAGTATAGCAAAGCACACATAAATATATCGGCTTGTTTGCTAGTATATGATACTTAATAAAGTCCAGAACTCCAGTTTATCATTTAGTTCTGTCATACTGTGTGTGTGTGTGACATGAATAGGCTGCGCTGAAGTGGAAACAGACTACACTGGATGTGTCCAGGTCTAATGTGAGCTCTGCTCTGGCTGCCATGCTCTCCTCCACTGCTTCTGTGATCACTCTCACTGGAGGTGATGCCACAGAAACTAACTACACAGCCGTGGGCTCTGCTGTCACCACTATGTGAGTGTGGCAGTCAGCCTGGTCATGTGATGATTGTATGAGTAGGGCTGGCTATGTGGAAAGGTGGTGTTTGTCCGATTATGTGATTCTAATCAGGAAGTGGTGGTGACAGATGTACTTGAGTCATTTGATTCAAGGCTATGATGTGTGGAAATGGTCACTTGTATGTAGTATTCTATTGTGATGTGTTTTATTTGGGTGGGTGTATGTGTAGCTCCACCAACTTGTCTGAATTAGCAAAAGCAGTTCGTCTCCTAGCTGCACTCCACCCTACTCAACCCACTGGTGATGAGCTGCTCAAAGCAGCCCAAGCTCTGGCAGGGGCCACTGCAGGTCTCCTCAGTGCTGCACAGCCAGAAAACATGGAGGTTAGTTGTTTTTAACTTTTAATGATGATTCAGTCATTCTCGGCTGACATTTGTAGTTTATTATTGTCAGTAGGTTTAGAATATGCAACACCACTTTTTTTTCCCAAGCACACCCAAAGCACCGTACGATTCATACTGTCAACAGCATTGCTAGTGCTTTGGTGGCTCAACTTTCTGTATAATTGCCAAACTTAACATACTTTTTTGTCTGAAGAAACATAAGTAATGAGGAGCTGTGGACACTTTCTAATATTGACACTTTACTGGCTGTTAGTTGTCGCGGGTGCTAGCCTGGGTTATTCTGGTGAAATACTTGACTATAGTTTGTGTGGTAATAAAACACATTCTCTGTTCTGGATTTATAGGAGCTTATGCTTCAGTAAATGGGGCAAATATCTTCTATTCAGTATATGAAACAACAGTAGTATCTAAGCAAAAAACAAACAACGAAAGTGAGTTCTTTTTTACTTTAATATTCTGCCTGTGCCTGATCTTCCCATGAACAATCACACATGTGTAATGGAAGATTATTTGTCAGATATAATTCTCTCGTTGTTTTTTGGAAAACAAAGCAAGCTGGTTTAACGTAAAACTTTTTCCTTTATCAGGCACATTTATTATTATTTTAATTACTAGTACCAGAAATATGGAGCTAAAAATGTGGACTAAAATGATAGACTTGTTGGACCTTTGAGCTCAGCGTGTGACATAATTGTGTTTGTGCTGGTGTGTGTGTACCTGTTAGAATCGAACCCAGTTGCTGAACACGGCTGGACTGATGGGTACCTCTGGTGATCAGCTCTTGCAGCTGGCGGGAGTGGCTGATGTTGACCCTAAGTTGCAGGAGAGTCTCGTCACCATGGCAAAGGAAGTTGCCTCAGCTACAGCAGCACTTGTGGTGAACGCTAGGAAAGTGGCGAGCACCTGCAGTGACCAGAGTCTGCAGAACCAAGTCATCATGTCTGCCAAACAGACCGCCCTGGCAACCCAGTCTCTCATTGCTTGCACTAAGGTTAGCACATAATTCTGAGAAATTCATATGGTGAAAATCTAGAATCCTATATATTTGTTTGACACATTGGGAATGCTGTGGTTATATACTCATAAGTGTTTTGAGGCATTTATCTTCTGCGTACATAGGTTTTAGCTCCATGCATCTATGCCCCACTCTGTCGGGAGCAGCTGATTGAGTCGTGCAAAATAGTGGCTGGAGCTGTGGAGAAGATTGTAGTGGCAGCACAGGCAGCCTGTGAGGATGACAAGGCTTTGAAGGACTTGGGGGCAGCTGCTACTGCTGTCACTGAGACCCTGTGTTCACTGATGGAGATGATTAAGGTATCAGCATGTTGTGTACAGATAACATGAAGTTATACAGACTTTCATATAGACTGATAGCATGAGACAGTAAAGTATTGTACTATTACTAGTACCTCCACAATTTGAGTACTGCCTGTGCATGCAAGCACTTCACATTTGTGTAAGAAAGGTTCTATTAGAGCAATATTAGGAAAGGATTAGGTCGACAATCATCTGTTTTCACTAAAATCGTTGAAAACTGAAAGCAGAGCACAGACAGCAAGAAACTAAATACAGCTGTCATCATAGTTGAATGCTCCCTGACATTCAAGTCTATAAACCAGCAGTGAATGGACCTAGATGTAAGCAAGTAGGAGATGATGATAGTGGCATGATGCTATACCTTCCTTGTATGCTCAGTATACGTCTTTTTATCAGATTATTAGTAACACTACACAAATACATCAATAGTAAGATCACTATACACATAGTTGTTCCATTTGATTGTACTTGTTATGTCTCTGTAGGGTAATGCAAACATGAATGAGGGAGACCACTATGACACAGCTATGAATGCCATCATGGCTGGTACTGAGCGTCTGTTTAGTTCCATGGGAAACACACAGGAGATGGTCAAACAAGCCAAGATACTGGCAGAGGCCACCTCTAGGCTTGTCAATGCCATCAAGCTGGAAGCTGAGAATGAGGATGACCCAGGTACATAAGGGGAGGGAGTTGTGTGTTAGAACTGGCCTAACTATCATACTGCACATGCTCAGCCTCTGTCTGTTTGTCTGTGGAATGATTGGAATGCTTATCTTTCACCAGATGCTCGGCGCAGGTTGCTAGATGCAGCTAAGAGCTTGGCAGATGCAACATCTAAGATGGTAGAAGCAGCAAAAGCAGCCGCTCGCAACCCACACGACGAAGCTGCCCAGGAAGCTCTAAAGAAAGCAGCCGAACATTTGAGGTTAGTGCATGGGAAGATTCAGACATGCTAGGAGAGTATGTGCTATGGGTTAGGGTACCCATTACCATGTCTATGTGGTGGGTTGGATAAGGATAACCATTACCATGTCTATGTGGTGGGTTGGATAAGGGTACCCATTACCATGTCTATGTGGTGGGTTGGATAAGGGTACCCATTACCATGTCTATGTGGTGGGTTGGATAAGGGTAACCATTACCATGTCTATGTGGTGGTATAGAGCTGTGACTAACGCTGCTGCCGCTAATGCCTTGAAGAAAAGAGCCATCAAGAAGTTGGAAATTGCTGCTAGGAACACAGTTGGTGTAGCCACACAGTGTATAGCTGCAGCTAAGGGAGCAGGAGGTTCTAATAGGTAAGCCATTTTTGTACGGGAGAGAGAAAGAATAAAAAAAAATTTCTGAGATGTTCTTTTATTATCCTTTACCATGTGCATTAAATTTGAGTATTATGTACGTATGTGTGTTCACTAGGAATGAAGCATCTCAGGATCAGTTGATCAACCACTGCAAGGCTGTCGCAGAGCATATCTCATCTCTAGTGACTTCTGTCAGGTCCAGCATCTCTAACTCTGAGAACCCCAGTGCCCAGCTAGGCCTCATCAATTCCTCACAGGCTATAATTGCAGTATGTAGTCATTAATATAGCGGAGATTTAGGTAGTGAATGTTTTGGACGTTTCGTATTGCATAGTTTAGAAAGTGGAAAGCTGCTTGCTCACTTCTTTTTTCTTTTTCTTTTTTCCATGTTGTGTCCAGCCTGCTGCCAAGATGGTAGCTGCTGCCAAGGCTGCAGTTCCTACAGTGGGAGACCAAGCTGCTGCTCTCCAGTTGGGCAACTTTGCTAAGTCTACAGCCATCGCTCTTGCAGAATTGCGCAGTGCATCAGCCAAGGCTGCTGAGGTGTGTGGCTCTCTGGAAATAGACTCTGCCATAGCTAGGGTCAAGGAATTCTCCAAGGAAATGGTGGGCTACAAACAGGAAGCTTCTAGTGGTAAGTGGGTGACTTGTGAATGGTGGGCTACCTGGTGGTAAGTGGGTGACTTGTATCAGACTGTGTCACATTTTTCTTGATAAAACCCATGGTCGCGTTTGAAAGTGAAATGTTTTGTTGTTGTTGTTGTTGTTTTCCCCCTGCCAGAGTAGTAGTAGTAGTTGTTGGACTTTAGATGCAGTAGTGTTATATTTGGTGGTGTAATGCCATATTTACTAGTGATGCTTAGATGTATTTCATTTACTAGTGATGCTTAGATGTATTTCATTTACTAGTGATGCTTAGATGTATTTCATTTTCTTCCCATATTGTGCGATCTACTGTCACCACAGTGGTGTATGCAAAACTAGTATCCATTCCTTCCACGCAAGATTAATTCTGAGGCATTTCATGGCTGTCTGTACAACATTACCCAGTGCGGGTAGCACTATAAGGAGCTGCATGTTTTTATTGACATATTGTGCGGACTATGCAGAATTGCTTGTTAATAAATCTCATTAAAGGTGGAGAAAGATGTCATAATTAAATATATCTGTACAAATAAATGGAGTCTATTGATGTAATGTGTATCAGTTGATCTCTGTAGTGACATATAAATTAAAAGAAACTGAGTAGTCAAAACTCCTCAACATAGTTGATTAGGTAAAGGGTAGCAGCATACCTACGATTGTGTATATCAGAATGAGTATGAAAAGTTACTGAAGAAGAATTCCACAGTAAAACATTTGAATACTGTATCTATTGTTAGTTATGATTGTAATGCAGTGTTGCTTACAGTGAATGATAAGGAATACTTCTTTGTTCAGGTAACTTGCTGCCACTGCCAGGAGAGAGTGTGGAAACTTGTGCACTGGAGCTAGGTGCCACCTCCAAGACAGTGGGCTCCTCCATGGCTCAGCTACTCACTGCTGCCAACCAAGGTGAGCTCAAGCTACTGCACATACAAGAAGCTTAGTATCAAACTAGTGATAGTTTATGTAAGGATGAAAAGTTATAATGACTAGTTGTAAAACTGTTATACGAGTGCCAGTATTCATAATTAATATTCAATTTAAGAAAAGTCTTTTCAAGTGAACTAAGACACCTGAGACCAGTGCACATATTACTTTTGCTGGATCAAGTGATAAGAGCGTTTGGTACAGTAGAAAACAGCAGAAAGGATATATAAATATAGATTCTCACTTATTTTACAATATAAAATGAAAAGGCACAATTGCTTGATGGGCAGTTCTTCTACAAGTGAATTTTCGGACTAAATGTTCAAAGATTCCTAGTCTGATTAAAAGAATTAATGTCGATATGTTGTAGTGCTATTTTAGTTTACAGAAGTTATCAGTCGAAAGCTTGGGTAATAGTCTTGTATGACTCACATCGTAACAACTTGGGTGGTAAATTATGGATAGCCAGCCTTTCACAGTGGTGATAGTGAAGTGTTATAAACTAATAAGTGTGGTGATTGAGTGTGAGATTTTAAAGCATTAAAGTTTGGTGGGAGTTACTGTTATTGGTCGAGCCAAAATATCCTTTAGGGGAGAAAACCTGCCAGCTAGCATTTACATAATGTGGTGTTTGTGATTATTGCAGGCAATGAGAACTACACAGGCATAGCAGCCAGAGATACTGCTAATGCTCTACAAGTGCTGGCACATGCTGTGAGGGGTGTGGCTGCTGGAACCAGCAACACGCAAACTCAAGGATACATTCTCTCCACGGCTCAACAGGTCTTATATTTTGTTCCAATTCACTTGACATTTTCTTTAATTTTATCTATTCTCCTCACAAGGGATTCTTTCTTTTTTTCTTTCTTTTTGGTTAACATGCTCTCCTCGTTTTGTTTATTGTCAATTCTCTTTTATTTATTTGTTCTTTGGGATACCTTTTCCCTTCACCACAGGTGATGGACAAGAGTGTTGCTCTGATCTCAGAGTCCAAGTCAGCAGTGCAAGATCCTAATGTGCCCAACAAGCAGCAACGTCTGGCACAAGCCGCCAAGGCTGTATCTCAGGCCCTGAACCAGGTCGTCAATTGCCTGCCCGGACAGATAGAATTTGATCATGCTATCAAGGCCATTGCAGAAGCCAGCAGGAAACTGCAAAGTGGCAAGGTAAGGAATTTATAGCTTGGTAAGCTGATCAGAGGGTTGTGCAGGATTTTTCACTGGGGGTGGGAGGTACTGCGTGTACTTAGCCACACCCATTTTATAATTTGCACTGATCACGTGCAGGATTTTATAATCTTTTAGCCATAGAATTCAACTTTAACTATTGTACTATTACTTACAAAAGTTCTATGGAGGATCTCAACCCCCCCTTGATAATTGGCAAGGTGTTAAAAACTCAAGTTTAACAAATGGTAGCATGTAAAGGAGTGATCATTAGTTAGAGGAAACCGTGAGCTTACATGAAACTCCAATCAAACCTCTTGTATTTGGTACAAGGTGTGTTATAGAAACTAGTACAACTTGGAATTTGTGAAATGTGTAAGTTGACTAATGCCACTGATGGTAGAGCTGATGGTTAGTGGAGTTTTGCTTTATGTTTATTCTACATTTCTTCCTTGTGTTTAGTTCCCATCGGCAGGAGGAGCCACCTATCAGACTCTGCAGTCCAACTTGAGTGCTGCTGCAGCTTCCCTGAACGTGACTGGTTCAGATGTGGTGGCTGCGGCTAGGAGCAGTCCAGAAGTGCAGGCTGAGACCACTCAGAAGTTTGCCCAACAATTTGAAGAACTTTTAACAACTGGTCTAATGCTGGCTGGAGCTTCCAAGAACAAGGAGAGTCGTGATGAGATGCTGGGCTATCTCAGGACCATCTCTGTGTCTTCGTCCAAATTGCTGCTTGCAGCCAAGGCTCTTTCAGCTGACCCCAATGCTCCCAATGTGATGACTCAGCTTGCAGCTGCTGCTCGCTCTGTCACAGATGCCATCAACTCCTTGCTCAACCTTTGCTCTTCATCTGGACCCGGGCAGAAGGAGTGTGACAATGCTGTCCGTAGCATTGAGGTAAGAGATGATGTGCATTGATTTATGTTTGTCTGGACTGTGTTACTGTGTGTGTGTGTTACTGTGTGTGTGTTACAGGCTGTGGCTCCGGTGCTAGACAATCCAAACGAGCCAGTCAGTGATCTCTCATACTTTGACTGCCTTGACCTTGTCATGGAGAAATCCCGGGTAACTAGATACATGATAAATATTAGTTGTTGGTTTTTTGTTGTTGTTTGTTTGTTTGTATGTGTGCGAAACAGTTGATGATTGCTGTTGATATCTTACTTTCTCTGTGTTGTTTTAGATCCTTGGTGAGGCTGGCTCTCAAATCACTGCACATGCCAAGAAGGGAGAGATTGAGGACTTTGCCAAGTGTGTGGACACAGTGGCCAATTCAGTGTGTCAGCTGACCGAGGCCAGTGCACAGGCAGCCTACTTAGTGGGCATTGCTGATCCTAGCAGCACTGCAGCCGCTCCTGGACTCATCGACCAGACGCAGTTTGCCAGAGCATCCCAGGTATATAAAGGGGAGTGGCTAAGTGGATTTGATATCCTAACGTGTAATTTGGGTTGTCGTAGTATATTATTCTAGTTTTATTTCCTCTTTGTGCTAGGCTATCTCCACAGCATGCCAGAACCTCCTGAACTCATCTGCCACCCAGCAGCAAGTGCTGGCTGCTGCCACTGTGATTGCTAAGCATACCAGTGTGCTGTGTAATGCCTGCAAGGTAGCCAGCAGTAAGACCAACAACCCAGTGGCCAAGAGGCACTTTGTACAGGCTGCCAAGGAGGTGGCCAATGGTACAGCTAGTCTTGTCAAGAACATCAAGGTTAGTATTTTTTTTATTTAAAAAAAAAAAAAAAAAAAAAAAAAAAGGCATAATGATTGGTAGGAATCATGGCTAAAAATATTGTTTGGGTGTAGAAGATGTCCTGCTGTTAAGTTTACGCTTAAGTTTGTCTTCTTACTTCCAGGCTCTTGCTAGCGATCTGAGTGAGGAGAATCGACAGGCATGTGCAGAGACCACCAAGCCTCTCATTGATGCTGTGGAGGCTCTTACCACATTCGCATCCAGCCCTCAGTTTGCTTCCACTCCAGCCAAGATCAGTGCTCAGGGCCGACGTGCTCAAGAACCGATCCTCATGGCAGGCAAGAACATTAACAAGTCAAGCAACAGCTTGCTGCAGTCTGCCAAGAACCTGGCAGTGAACCCCAATGACCCTCCCATGTGGCAGCTCCTGGCCTCTCACACCAAGGCTGTGACAGACGCCATTAAGAACCTCATCATGTCCATCAAGGAGAAGTGCCCTGGCCAGAAGGAATGTGATGACTCCATTGATATCCTTAATGACAATATCACCAAGCTGGACCAGGCTATTTTGGCAGTCATGAGTCAGCAGCTTAAACCACAGGCTTCTTCTACTCTACAGGTGTGTGTGGGCGTGCTCACTCGTGAATACATCGTGTTAGTTTGGTGTGATAAGATTATTTTGTTGGCATACCTTTATATTCCTGCAGCAATGTAATATATATGTTCATTTTGTATGGGATTAGTGGCAGGTTATGTACTGTGTGAAATATAATACATTATAAAACCAATATGACTTTTTATGTTTGTGTTGTTATATGGTACAGGGTTTCCAGGAACAAATGCTTGAGTGCACTGCGGACATTAATGATGCAGTGGAGCCTCTCAAGTCAGCGGCTAAGGGAGAGGCAGAAAAGCTAGGCCACCGAGTAATGGCTATCTCCAACCAAATCCCTGCACTCACTGGAGCTGCCATTGGTGTTGCATCCAAGACTACCAGCTCACAGATGCAGACATCAATCTTGGAACAGTCAAAGACTCTTGTTGGTGAGATTATAAGTAGCTCTCTCTCTCTGTATATATATGTATGTATAAGCTGAAGCTGTTGGGCCATGTCCTGATCAAGAATCTATGATAGCATTGGGATTCAATTACATATGGTGTGTTTAATTTTTAAATGTGTGTAGAGAGTGCCCTTCAACTGGTGTATGCCTCTAAGGAAGCTGGTGGCAATGTCAAGACCACTCTGTCCCATGTTAAGGTTGATGAAAGCAGTGTTCTTGTGGATCAGGCTGCCAAGGAACTTACAGCAACTCTAGAGAAGGCTGGTGGAATGGCAGGACTCGTCCATGGTAAGTTTATTTACTCCAGTGCAAAACTTTAATTTAATCAATCGACAATATACAGATGTTTCTATGCACTAGCTTTTTCTTGTAGTAATACTGGACGCCAATCATTTGTCTTTTTGTCTATTAGTATATTCTGATGCCTTATCTAATATTAATTATTTTTGCTTGTAGCAATGTTGGATGATATTACCAAGTCTCTCAACTTACTGGACGAGACAGTCAAGGAGGAAGTTGTCAAGTCTTACTCAGACTTCCAGTCTGAATCTATTGATCACTGCAAGAACATCTCAGGATGTGCACAGGATATGATCCTGAAGAGCAGCTCCAATCCTAACGACTTGTGTGACTGCTCCAGGGTGCTTACCACTGCGTTTGCCAAACTAGTAACTTCTGCTCGTGGAGCCATGGCAACCCTTGAGTCACATGAGATCAATGCTAGCATCAAGCAACACTGCAGTGATCTGGGCACTGCCTGCAAGGACCTGATCAACAGCGGAGCTAGTGTCCAGGGCAACCCTACAGATGCTCCATCCAAGAGAATGCTGGCCGACTGCTCCAGGATTGTGGCTGAGAAGGTGAATTGTTGGGGAGTAAAGAAACGTTTTCTGTGTAATCAAATTTTTATCAGATTCTATATTAGTGAGGCAGGTTAGCAATTGGATGTTGACGCTCTGGACAAAAGCACCAATTTTTTTTTACAAGCTTCTCATAGTCTTTGCTTTATATTTTTGGTAGGAACCACCTCCTCCGATGATGTCATAGCATCCATCTTGTGGTTTTAAGATGGCCGCCATGTAAAACCCTATGTTTACATCTATCTCAGCTTCTTAGCAACCAAAAATCATAATTGAAGTGTGTAAATATTCATTTCCAAGGTCAAAGAATACAACTGAATCAGAATAAAAGCCGATGATGTGATTATAGACAAAGACATTAAACTTGGTCATAAGAGTTCTTACAGTGACAACTGCAAAGATCGGTACAATTCCAACCTGCTTTTCTACATGCACATCTAGTGCTACATCCTCTCTGACTTTTGCAGCTACATTTAACAAGTTCACTGCACGCCTTGGAGGCAACAGGTAGCACATTCCATACAGGTTTTCATGTCTGAGTATCTTTCTGGAGAGTCCATCCCAACCCTCTGGAGCAGGTGCATGTTGTTCACTGTGTTCGCTAGTGCACCATATTCCAGCTTGATATGCCACTCGCTTCAAGTGCTGCAATAGTGCGTCCTGGGTTGGAGGGAGTCGTTCCACAGTCTTCCCTTTATGGCAAAATAGTTCTTTTCTGGCTTTATTGACATGTTGTTGCTCACTGGCCTTATCATACATGAGAACAGTGAAATGTTCCAATACTTGAAATGGTTCTTCATCAACCCGCCGATGACGTTTATCATAAGAGGTGTTCTCAACAGCAGCATCTCGGTCTCTCTTTTTGGCAGCTCTTTTTACTTTCTCCTTGCTAAACTTGACATGACAAGACTTGTGCCAGGAACCTCGGTTTTGAACCAGTTGATCTACTGTCTATCCAAAAAGGAACTGTATGGTTTTTATTTGTCTCTGCTTCCTTCTACATTGAGTGGGCACTTCAGGGACTCTAGAGTCTTTTCTTGGCAGATCAAACACAAATCCCAATCCATCTTGCTTGTCTAACTAAAAGTGCTTAGTAACTATAGCCACAGTGAATCATAATAACATACCTCCATGTTCTTACAGGGTTTACTGAACTGCTGATTCAACACTCATACTGAATGCAGCTGTGCAGTCACATGCTTGCAGCTGCTGGTAACAGAGGTGTTAACAAAGCCTATAATGGCATTCTTAGATGTGATCCTAGGTACACTATTGTCTCATGCCATAACCATCACATTGCAAGGAGTGTAATAGTATCAGTTGAACTTGAAATGTTTTATTTAGACATGCATGATTGTGATTATTGGTACTTACAAGCTGAAAGATAGGTTTTTACATGGCGGCCATCTTAAAACCACGAGATGGATGCTATGACATCATCGGAGGAGGTGGTTCCTACCAAAAATATAAAGCTAAGACTATGAGAAGCTTGTAAAAAAAAATTGGTGCTTTTGTCCAGAGCGTCCACATCATCCCCAAATCTGTTACTAAGCTGCCTCACTATATTGTGTGAATTATTTGTGTGCAATGGCTTGCTCGCTATTGTGCTGAAGCACATCACTAGTTATACTAACAATGTGTGTGTGTGTGTGTGTGTGTGTGTGTGTGTAGGTCAGCTATGTAGTGGCAAATATCCAGGCAGGAGCTGTAGGTACTCTAGCATGTAAAGAAGCTTGCAAGACCATCTCTGGCATCATGGGTGACCTTGAGACCACAGCTATGTTCTGCAGTGCAGGGGCTCTACCTCCTGCTAATGGAATGTAAGTGTTGATGGGAGCTCTCATCAGATATTACAATAGACTGCAGTGTTGGTTGGCTGGTATGAAGGGGAAATGTACAGCCAATGAGTTTTCTCCATTCTGTCACTGTCACTTACTCCTTATAAAAACGAGTAAGAAGATCATTTGCTCTTTTTTAATGTGGTGTAGTTTTGCCGAACATCGTGTGAAGATCTTGGAGACGGCTAAGGTGCTCGTAGAGAATACCAAGGCCCTGGTGAACAGTGCTGGGAGCTCCCAACAAGCTTTGGCTGATGCATCCACCAAGGCAGTGCAGACCATCACTAACCAGGCTGAGTTTGTCAAGAATGCAGTGGGAGCACTCACTGACAAGGATGATATGGAGTCTCAGGTAAGTAGGAGTAGTCACAATGACTACGGGTGGGAGATTGGTACGGTGTAGTTACAATGACAACCACTTGGGTGGGAGATAGGTAAGGTGTAGTTACAATGACAACCACTTGGGTGGGAGGTAGGTACGGTGTGGTCACAATGAATTGTTGCATGTGTTGTCGCTGCTAGTTAAATAGTAATTGTTTGAGGCTCATTAGTGAGTTATAGTATTGTTTGTGTGTGCATGTGTAGTTGGTGTTGTTGACTTCTGTGAAAGATGTAGCCAACACTTTGAAGAATCTGATTGAAGCCACTCGCCAAGCTTCTGGCAAGAGTGTCCAGGATCCAGCTATGGAGACTCTCAAGACATCAGCCAAGGTACTTACATCATGACTATGATGTCTCACAATTCAGGTATCTTCTGTGTGTGCCAGGATATGGTCTCCCAAGTGTCCACCATGTTGAAGACTGTGAAGAACGTGGAGGAAGAATCTGGTAAGGTGGTAAGATCGTTGGAAAACACAATTGACAGCATCGACTCAGGACTTATTGAGTTCAATAGCAAGGACTTTAAATCTGAGGCCACACCTGAAGACCTCATTCGTGCTACAAAGGTATAGTGCTGAAGCAGTTCACTTGCAGTTTGAATTGACTACCTCACTTGTTTTATAGTCTATTACTCTGGCCTCTGCCAAAGCAGTGGCTGCTGGAAAGTCTCGCAAACCAGCACATGTGTCTGCTTGTGCTAACATGGCTAAGAAGGCTGCCCATGACTTGCTGCTGGCTGGTAAGGGAGCCAGCAACGCTGGAGAGACTGATGATGAGAGAGACAGGTGAGTGGAGTGTGTGGTTTGAAGTTCAAACACATGTTGTAGGGGAAATTTACTATTTAATAGGAAGGTGAGAGTATACTTACATAATTAATTAAATATTTTTAATTTGCTAACACATAGATTATCGTTTTAGTAAATGTTAATTATATAATTGGGTTTAATGCTAGGATTATGGCAAGCACTCGAGAATGTGTTGAGGCATTCAAAGCTCTGCTGGAGTTGGTGCACAATGTTGTTCAGGCGAAGCCAGAGGATGTGGCAGACTTGCAGAGTCAACTACCTGGCTTTTCCAAGGAAGTGGCCATGGCAGTCACTGAAGTCATGAATGCCGCAGAAGCTGTGAAAGGTGAGGCTTAGTGGAGGAAAATATAAAGAGAGTGAGGGTACCCTATGATCAATATTGTTGAGTTGTGAATGAGCGTGTACTGAACACTTGTAGCTGACTGGGTTGATGTCAAGGATCCCAACGTCATTGCTGAATCTGAACTCCTCCAAGCTGCTGCGTCCATTGAGGCGGCTGCCAGGAAGCTGGCCGAGTTGAAGCCAAGGGAGAAGGCTGTAAGTTCTCTTTAGTTGTTTTCCTGGATCAGCAATCTTTAATAATAAAAAATTATGGATATCCTGTAGCAAGCAGATGAGGACCTTAACTTTGAAGAGCAGATTCTTGAAGCAGCCAAGAACATTGCTGCTGCTACCAGTTCACTTGTGAAGTCTGCCTCTGCTGCACAGCGCGAGCTTGTTGCTCAGGGCAAACTCAGCTCCAACCCTGCCTCTGAGGATGGCCAGTGGAGTGAAGGACTCGTGTCTGCTGTAAGCTACAGGTTTAGCCACATGGGCAGACCTTGTAACCTGCTTGTCTTTCTCAATCATTTCCCGTAATCTTTCCTTGTATATGTGTATATGTGTAGGCTAAACTGGTCGCCTCTCAGACCAGCAACTTGTGTGAGTCTGCCAACTTGGTGGTCCAAGGAGAAGCTCAAGAAGAGAAGCTTATTGCAGCAGCTAAGGGTGTAGCAGCTTCCACTGCTCAGCTCTTGCTTGCCTGCCAGGTCAAGGCCGATACTAACTCGGAGAGCAATAAGAGACTGCAGGTAATGTGTGTGGAAGTCGTTCGTGGATGACTTATTGGGTCATGTGATTTAACTGAATACCTTTGAAAGATGTACAAAAGTAAATATGTAGCTATAGTTTTATTTATTTACTTTTTAACTGAGTTGGTACAACTGCAAATGTGGTACTTGCAGATTGCATTGAGTTAACGGAAGCAATTTAATTGTAATAGTTGTAGTGTCATTGACATGTGAGTATGTAGGTATTTAATGTGGAAAAGTGGCTACATGGGTGTGCATTATTGCAGATACTACTTGAGCTCTTTGGATCTTTTTGCAGTTTCACAGATATATAGCTAGAATTTTGCTCAATCATCAGCCAGTTGTTAGACACTCCTTGGCTAGTGAACCTACCTCACACATTAAGATATTCATCCCCCCAGCCAGTTGTTAGACACTCCTTGGCTAGTGAACCTACCTCACACATTAAGATATTCATCCCCCCAGCCAGTTGTTAGACACTCCTTGGCTAGTGAACCTACCTCACACATTAAGATATTCATCCCCCCAGCCAGTTGTTAGACACTCCTTGGCTAGTGAACCTACCTCACACATTAAGATATTCATCCCCCCAGCCAGTTGTTAGACACTCCTTGGCTAGTGAACCTACCTGACACATTAAGATATTCATCCCCCCAGCCAGTTGTTAGACACTCCTTGGCTAGTGAACCTACCTCACACATTAAGATATTCATCCCCCCAGCCAGTTGTTAGACACTCCTTGGCTAGTGAACCTACCTCACACATTAAGATATTCATCCCTCCAGCAGTCAGTACTAAATCTCATAAAAAGAGACCCATCATCTCGTTTCAACTCCAAGCTTACAAGATTATGACTAGAAGGCTGAGAAAAAGTAGCCACCAGAGATGAACTTCTTTTTGTGTACGCATGTCTCTAGACTTTCATGTGCTTGATTGACCTAAACCATGTTACTAAATTTAGGTGTGTGTGCGTGTGTGTAGAGTGGGAAAGCAATTGTTTAGTAGAAGTTTAAGTTGTTAGTTTTTGTGTTCTAATTGGACAGAATCTGTTCACTACAAGACCATACAAGCGGTTCTGCTCTATGGCTTTAATGGCCGAGTTTTCTTAAGTGTACTGTACCTTGCCTTTTCCTTTGATCGGTAGACGCCAATCCCTTTAATTAATAATGAATGAACAGGAACGAATAATAATTAGTTTGATGTGTTGTCACTTAGGTTGCTGGAGTAGCCGTCAAGAAGGCCACAGAGACTCTGGTGGCCGCAGCCCAGTCTACTCAGGAGCAAGCTGATTCTAATCCACAGATGAAGGTCAGTTGAGTGAGAAGATCCATTAGCCACTCATTTCACACTGTATGTTGTCGTGCTGCTCATGTAGTTGAAGGGTAATGTAGCTTCACTATTCCGTCAAGAGTTGGAAGCCCAGGAGAAGTTTGTGAAGATGCAGCGAGAATTGGAAAAGGCCAAGGAGCAGCTTTATGCCATCCGCAAGGAGCGCAGTGCCAAGTAGTGGCTCTATCAACTTCCAAGGCTCAAATTCTCTAATGCACACCAACAATTTTTTTTTAAAAACCGCCCATTATACTTTACTTGTCATTTGAAGTAGTTGTGTTTCTAGTGTAGAGATTTTTTTCCTTGTTTGTTTGTTGTGTGCTCTAATTAGAGCATGCAGTATCATGATAATTGAACTGTTGGCTTTTATATATTTAGAGAAATATTTGATGGAACATAACTATCTGTTTTTGCTGTTAAATTACAGTAGAAAAGAGTTGGACTGACTATCCAGATAGAATCTTGGGTTTAGTTGGGCTTTGCTTCTCACCCCTTTCTGTTAGACATCTAACGTAGTAGGCTGCCATTGGCCTTTTGAATCATCGATAGAATACTTCGTGTTTACTAATTTCTATTAATGTCCAAATTTAGTTAATTGGCTTCACACATCTGTGCCAAGACTTGCATGTATGTAATTAATACTGGAATGTACACATAGAATTAGAGGACCAGGTACTATTAGCAGTTGCCATTTATTGTTGTCAATTGCTTACTTGGTTAATGTTTCCAGTCCAGTAATTGTGACACCTACCAGCTGGAAGTTAACTTTTTTTTTTTTGTTAAAAAAGTGCTGAAACATCATAAAAATTCTCAACATTGCAACTGTTATTCATGATGAGTGATTGATACCATTTATGGTAGATCATGTAACTGGTAGAAACATTACTATACATCTAATATTAAAACTAGGCCTCTTCCTCTACCATAATTCGTGATGTCTTCAAAGGAAGGTAGCCAAATAAGTTAGAGAATCTATTGAGGCAGTCAGATCTATGCTTGAAATGATCACCACGGGAACTCAATCGCCCTCTATTCTTCAGCTCTAAAATTAAACAAAAAATCGTATTACTAAAGAAGTGCTGAGATGTGAGGTATGGAGTAGTTACTATATAACATAGGCAATACACTTGACCATTCATAACTCCGTACCTGCAGTCTTATTTTTAGTCATTTATTCATAATACCATGTAAATTCATTTCCTTAAATCTTCTGCAGTAGCTAACAGTCAGTATCTACAATATTAACCCTCAGCGTGCATGCACAAGAGAGTTATAGTACTCAGTTTGTCAGTCAGTCATCACAATTAATAGCAAATTTCAAAGTCGGCAGCCTCCTGAAGATTGAAACGGGCATCAAAATGTTGCACTAGAAATGGAAGTCCTTTTAATGTGCCAATTTATTATTTTGTCTTCATGTTCCAGAAAAAAAAAGCTAGTCATTTTTGGCCGTATGACCGTAAGCTTTAGTGGGTAACACTAAAGCTAGTCTCGCAATAATCATGTGAGCAAATAATTTCTTTGCTACCCATGGTAGTTTTACATTACACTATATTCTCAGCAGTTTACCGGAGTGCTTGGAGTTTCCCATTGAAACTACTGGTGAGGTGAGTGTCGCTTGTATGTTTCTTACGAAGACAACATTAACGACTAAAAGTTATTGCTCTCCCCTGCCCTTAAAGTCCTTCAGTACTATCATTTCAACATTGAAACATGTTTTATACATGCTCCTAAGCACTGTGATGGTCTCTGAGTTTTATACATGCTCCTAAGCACTGTGATGGTCTCTGAGTTTTATACATGCTCCTAAGCACTGTGATGGTCTCTGAGTTTTATACATGCTCCTAAGCACTGTGATGGTCTCTGAGTTTTATACATGCTCCTAAGCACTGTGATGGTCTCTAATGCAAAGTAATGTGTCAGTATTATACTCTCATTGCACTCCGAAAATATATAACCGTTTAGCCCTTCCTAGATTCATTTTCTGTACCAGTGGCCCTGACTAGGTCACTTACTGCGATCCATGTCCAGATTCCTAATATTTTTCTTCTCCTCCACGGCTACTACTCCACACTGTGGTCTCCCAATGTCCTTGAGGAATTTGCTCACTAACACACTCAACAAAATGTCCTCACAATTCCTCTCTGAATTCACATAGTCCAATACGGATTGAGGAATCATTTGGGGGTCAAAGTACAGTTCAAGGTATGCCTTGTGCACAAAGCATGCTGTCATGAGCATAATGCTATAAGTTCCAGTCCAACTCCCAAAAGTGTTGCGACCACCTTTCTTACGCTCATGGAAACCATAGAGGTACTTCTTATCAGATCCTACCAGCACACTTCTTTCTTCAAATCCTACCACTCGATGTCGAAAATTCTATAATCAAAATTATACATATAATGTACAAGGAAGTAAATTAGAGGAGGAAAACCTAGTTAGCTTTGGAGGTAAATTACCCTTTCAGGGTTTCATATAAAATGTTTAGCTTTGGAAGGGGAAGGGGGGCGGGGGGGAAGGGCAGTGGGAGCCATACTTAGCCACACCCATTTTTCAACTCCTACTGCTTTGATGAACTGCCATATCCTTCACACTGACTATTGATTGGTCAGTGTTGGGTCACATGATTGTATAATCTTACTACTCATAAAATTCCACTAAATCTAATGTATTATAATAACTCGTATGAAGCCCTGCCTTTATTTAAACTTACACGCCAGACTTCAAAACCAAAACGAACGTCGTTGTTGTACACTATTCTGTCGTCATCACTTAAACACACACCTACAAAATGAATAACAACATTAATAATAATAAACCTGCTTGTGTGTCAGGAACAAACAACAACAATGTGTTCATGAATAATTCATGAGCTGACCCTGAATGTTCAAGTGTCATCAGATTCAGTAGAAGGAAATGAAGATGATTAGAAACAAATAATTGTAGCTAAAAGCAGGTGCAATTGGCGAGGATTGGATGAAGAGAGAAATAGTTTCACAACAAGTACAAAATCATGAATAGAAGGACAGAGAGCCCGAGAAGCAGGAGGGGAGAAGGGAATCCATGACTCAAGAAGAAAGAGCTGAATAGCAGAGGAAAGGAGCTGAGATAACTCCGGATGAAAGAGAGGAGGAGAAGGAAACTGATGAAACTAAGTCAAGTAGTAGAGGATAATAAGAATTGATAGAAGACCTTTGCTACTGCATTCAGAATCTTCAAAAATTACATCATGGCGGGGTACTTCCAAGTGATAACAATAAGAAGAATCTTCTATATAATAATGTGCTTGTGTGTCAGCAATGACAACGATGGTTTGCCATTCACTTGTGAGCTGAGCCCAGTTGGTAAAGCATCGCCTCAAAATGTATGTCATCTCAAAATGTGTGTCATTACCTTCTGTACAATGAGGAAATGGAGGTGATTAGAAACAATGATCAATTGTAAGTAAAAGTAGGTGAACTGAGAAGGCAGTAGCTTCACAAAGTCTAAATCAAAATCATGACTAGCAGGACAGAGAGCCCGAGAGGCAGGAGAGATAGACAAAGGGAGAAGGGTATCTTAGGAAGGAGAGCAGGAGAGGGTAAACTGATATCACTAAAGAATGGATAAAAAGGTCTTATGATAACAATCCAGCTCCAAGAAGCTAGGGTGAAAAACAATAGAATCCAGGGCTTGGACAAATCAATGTACGTAGCTTCCAGCAGAGCTAATATACCAAATAGATAGCCCAATAGCATCTGTTCCACTAACACACTCTAGCCTACATGTGTCTCTCTTATCCCACTATACCATGCACATAGGACAGGTAAGATGTCCTGTGAAATCTAGCTATATAGCCATTCAAACATACTGTAATACTTGATAATTATAATTGTTAATTTAAAATGTAGTTTATTTATACTTACTGCATAAAAAATACTAAGCAATTTCATAAAAAATACTAAGCAATTTCAAACGGTCCATTTGTATGCTTACTGGTAATCAACTCCATTACTAAATACAGTCCAACCAGCTCTTCACTTGACAATGAACGCATTAGCATCTCTAGACTAACCAAGTGACAAAGTCCAGCACAGTTGTATTCTGCACACTCACTCCTAAATGTTTGATCCTGAGGTAAAACTGGCAAAAATAGCCACCCAAAGCTGAAGTAAACACACACTTAAGCACCCAAAATCCCAAAGTCTCCACTACACTTTACCAAGACTCACCCACACTCACTGCTTGGAGCAAGCATGATCACTAGGCTAGGGCTAGCAATCAAACCCATAAGACACTACTCCAGCCTATCCTTTGCAGAATGAAATATGCTGCTACATTAAGTTCATAACTGATAATTATTATTAAAGAGGGAAAAGACAGCAGGTAAAGGGTTTACACACTCCATCATGATACTCAATTGAAGAAGTCTCACCAGCATTCACACACATTAAAATAAACCACACCCACTCCTTATTACGTGTACGTGCTGTTCCTCAGAACCTTAATCTAGTAAAATGCAGCTGTGGATGTGTTGCTTGCAACGTTCCACTCCAACTGGTAACTACATCTTAAAAGTGCTTCTATTTAGAGCCCACAAGCCTCACCCCATTAACATCAGGATTATCAACATGCAGTGAATCGTTGAAGGCCACTCTCACCACTCCCTCAACTATGTAGCAACATCACACTTCCTACACCTAGCAACATCACACTTCCTACACCTAGCAACATCACACTTCCTACACCTAGCAACATCACACTTCCTACACCTAGCAACAACACATTTCCTATACCTAGCAACATCACACACCTCTGCATCACACTTCCTACACTCAACACCATCTGCACTTGCTCTGTCTACACTTTCTCTATGGGATGTACATCTTATGATTTCATTCCAAGAAATCAATTCCAAAAATAGCAACACATGGAAAGTCACTTTATGTGATAATAACAAGCCCACAGAGGCTAGCTACTTTCAACACAAACAACAAACAGCCTATTATCAGATAAATGTCAGAAATTTACTTTCACATTGTGCAACTAACAACAGTACCAGTTAATAGTGATAGGTTAATAGTGATAGATAAATAGTGATAGATAAATAGTGGTGCTTTTATTAGAGATAGAAAGAGATAGAAAATAAGTATTCCAAATCGACTGATGCAGGGGGGAAATACACATTAGAAGAAAAAAAGCATTACGAAAAATTGACAAAACCTTTAGAAATATATTTCTTGCATTATACAATTTCATAAAGAAAGTCATTAAGTCCAGATATTTTAACTAATCTAAATGTGGGGGTCTTATTCACCGACAAACGTGCAAGTGTAACAAAAAAAAAAATTTCTGGGGCCCACATTGTGCCCAATTTTCCTGTACATGGTCACATGTCATTGGCTGATGCTGAAACTTTACATTATACAATCTCCTCTTTCCTCTTCCTCCTTCACTCGCTTGATGTTCCTTGACCTCACATGGAGTAAATGATGCCTGACTGAATGTTCTGCATCTCCCAAGTGACAACCACCTCATGAGATCACTGCACATAGTGAACATTCCGTCCACAAGCTAACAACAAACAACCATGCTACCAAGTACTGGCCAATACTCTTTATTGGTGGCTGACATAGCCTGCAAAAGCCTGCACAAGTTCTCATGGAAACAGATAGTCAACACCTGTTAACACCTTATGTTCTTCTCTATATAGTCAAGTCACATCCACTCTTAGTCTGTAGTTCATGTCATCTAGAAGGCTGACAAAACCGAGATATTAATGATTTCAAAATATGAACTTCTGTGAAAAGAACCGACACTGGTGCGCTCCAGTAGCCTAGCTACATTAATAAGAGGCCATGGTAAATATAGTATGCTACATCAACTGTAACCAGCACTCACAGAAAAACAAGGTTGAATTAATTTCTGTACAGTATAAAATTCACTGTCGTCCTGACCAGCCTTAGAACTTGGCACCTAACCAATCAGAAATCCTTTTGGCATTAGCCATTAGTAACACAATTATGATGTTCCACAAAAAACACTAAGACTGTCAGAAAGCTTGTGCTATCATTAGTACAACTCAAGGAAGACCCTTAAGTAAGCAATGGAGAGAGAAATTCTGTTGTTAGAACATGGAAACCCTACCTCTACCACTTCATATAAGTAGTACCAGGCATGAGGTCAAATACAAACACAGATACCTAGGAGGCCTGAAATTCAACAAACACTTTCTTCATGGCAGAATTATAGAATAACCAAAAACATTGGGCACATACTTTGGGTACGAAATCACAACAAATACATATTCTACCCACTATTATCTCCTCTAATCCAGACAAAACAAAATAGTGCATTACACTCGATACACGGTTGTGTATGTACACACTATTGGACTTACCCAAATCTACTGCAACAACCACTGAGTCCTTATACAATGCCATCTTAACCCTTTCACCGCCAAGTTTACATGGGACTTGTATTCACAATAGACCAAATTTAGTTAACACCCATGGCATCAACATCTATAAATTATGATATTTATTCTTTAATAGCTAAATTTAATCAGTATATTTATAAACTGTTCTTCTTTTAAATAAAAACTTACTAAAATCTCCTTGCTGTTCTGCTAGTAACTACTCATCGTCTGTACTCATATCATCTAAAATTGAACGGTCTGCCACAGTATCTGAAAGATAGTCAAGAGAATCTCTTGATAATAATTGCTGGCCCATGAAAGCAGTAACTTCTTCTGTTTCTCCATTTTGTTCACCTTCACTGGAGCTATCTACTAGGCTGAATACATCGTCACTATCGTCACTATCCAGGACACACGCCAGGACCTCATCTCGCGATAGCCTCGCCATTTCTTTACTCAAACTACTTTGAACTTTCAGGAACTATTACCCTTAGTTACCGCTGACATAATTATTCTATATTAAGAACAGTACTAAAATAGTCATTTCTAAAGCTTTTAAGCTTTGTTGCGTGTCGATAGCATGAACGGTTAATTTTTTATACTTTTTTAAACACGGCCGTACTGCTGAGCGCCATATGGCGCTTATGGCGGTGAAAGGGTTAAGGATGCCGTGACAATGCCCACGCATATTTTTGGTGTTAATTTGGTTTCTAGGGGAAACTTTATAGGGGTATGGCTAGTAGCAGCCCCTGAAGAGTACTGCTAATGGACTAACTATATAAAAAAGCAGAAGTCAGCACTGTGTTTCTTCTCCGTTACAACACAAGGAATGGTCATGCTTCTCCTCTAACAAAGCATGCAAAAAAAATTTTTTTCTCTATATTCCCTAGACAACTGCAGTGCCTGACAATACATTATCTGGGGCAGCTCAACCAGGATAGTATTAAAGGATGGTTTAATAGCTCTAAACATACACAACTTCTGAGGTAATTGGCACCCTCAGGCCAGGTCAGTAAAATACAGCAATGAGTACACATACTATAATGGTTGAGAAGACTGCTACTCCAACACTAGCCAGTCCCCGAGTACACATACTATAGTGGTTGAGAAGACTGCTGCTCCAACACTAGCCAGTCCCCGAGTACACATACTATAGTGGTTGAGAAGACTGCTGCTCCAATACTAGCCAGTCCCCGAGTACACATACTATAGTGGTTGAGAAGACTGCTACTCCAACACTAGCCAGTCCCCGAGTACACATACTATAGTGGTTGAGAAGACTGCTGCTCCAACACTAGCCAGTCCCCGAGTACACATACTATAATGGTTGAGAAGACTGCTGCTCCAATACTAGCCAGTCCCCGAGTACACATACTATAGTGGTTGAGAAGACTGCTGCTCCAACACTAGCCAGTCCCCGAGTACACATACTATAGTGGTTGAGAAGACTGCTACTCCAACGCTAGCCAGTCCCCGAGTACACATACTACAATGGCTGCATGAGCTACAGAGGGACTGGAAACTAGTTGCATATTCCATTGTGACCATGTGCTTGGAAAAAATATTTTTTCAGCGATAAGTCATGGATATACTCACTTCAGCAAACCCACGCACAAGGAGGACTGCAATACTTTTCACCATACCATCTCACACTTCAGCTACACTTGTCTTAGCTTATTCATATTGCCACAATATCCATGTATTCTTGTTCCAGAACACTTGCTGCCAAATCGACCAAATATTAACTATTACTATGAAACACCAACAATATTCTACCCTCCCTCTTCACCCACCAAGACAATTTTTACACCTAAAAATTCAGTGAGCATGGGGATTACAGGTAATTCGACAAAGTGCACTCTTGCATAGATATGGTAAGCCAATAGTCACAAGCCTAATTTCACTACTTCGTACAATTCAGTATCATCATTATAAACTAAGCCAACTCTTCTATATACAGAATCAGAGGTTAGTTAAGGGGATAGAGACTCAGCCAGCAACCACTATGATAATGTTTAGTAAAATTTATTGCAAGTAGATGTGCACTGAGAGATATCTTTACATGACTAACAATGACATGGTAACATTTGATGGTACACCACACCCACTAAACTAATGCTATATACAGCACACAACTTCCAGAGTAAAAGCATCATTAGTGCAATATCTGAAGAAAGGTAACTTACAGTCTGTCTCAATCTCCTTCCGAGGTACAAATCTGTTAGTTAAAAGGTTTGCTTTGGGCACAACAAAATGGACATGAGCGACACACTTCTTGTTGAGTTCCTTTAGGGACTGTGGCACTGAAGTATTAACATCGTTCCACACAATTATGACCTTATGAAAAACAAGCATAGTGCAATAATGTTTTATGACCCTCGGCAAAATCTCAGCCCGTTTATAAGTCTGCACAACCATTGTGCATTGTTCCTTGGTACTTGGCACATGGTAAATTCTCTTCTCGTACTCCTCTAGCTTCCTCCTAGTCACATCTCCAATGGTAAAGTTGTCATCATCTGGTTCCTGCTGCATTGGATCTAACTGGCTGTCCCGTCTTTGGTAGTACAGGGTTTCTGTCAAGTTCCACGAGTAAAGTTTGTCGTCTGATAATCTGACGAAATGATGGACTTCTCCTTCCATTGCCACGTAGAATAGCCACAAAGACATGGGAAGCACCCAAATCACTACCGCACAATGCGTCAGAGTTATATTCATCCATCGCATCGTGATTTTGTACAAGAGTCTGCCACAGTAACTACACGCTTCTCCCACCTGCGACATAAAAAACGGGCGCAATTTAGGACTACAACATGTTAGCTTGTGTACCAACCAGCTTCGAACTAAACTTTTTTTCCTCCTCACACCCTATTTTTGTGGACAGGAACAGATATACGATCATTACCCACAAAGACTAAATACGTTAATATGTACACACATCTCACTTTACCTACCCTATCCAAGATTCACCTTTAACCCCCCTTTTTTTTACTTTACCTACTATCCAAACTTCAGCTTTACCTTTCTTTTTACAACTCGATTACATTAACTAGCCATACACAAATGTACCATAAATTGATTTTTAGCTTTAAGTTCTCTAATTTCCTCCACTTAATTTTCAATATAATATATTGGATAATCAAGCATACACAAGTGCATGCATAAATCAAAATTGATTGTGATGGCTAAAATAGTTCAAAAAGTGGCTCAATACTAAAAGTGATTAAAGAATGCTTAACATCAAAATCAATAAAAATAATCAAAAAAATTGAAATTGATTTTCAGAATAAAAGTTAGGGGACTATTTTTAAACAGAACTAGAATGTTTTCCAACACTAAGTTCAAAACATTGTCCTGTACCATAGAGACAACACAAAAATAGATTGAAAACAATAAAAGGGGGGAAAACTTGTTAAGTGCAAGATGTGAAAATAAAAGACACAAATAAAAGGGGATGACTGAAACGTTGAACAATTAAAATAGTGTGAACTTTTGTGGATAAAATATAGAGGTGTCCTCAGCTTATCAGCAAAAAAAGGCGAGCATTAAAAATAATTGAACAAGTTAACATAGCCATGGTAAATATAGTATGCTACATGAATGAGATAAGGAGTGAGTAAAAGAAAACAGTTCGGTTAAATATATAATGCAATAAGAATGAATGCATGCAAATTAATTTAAGCGACCTGTGTGATTATATGCCCGGCAAGCAAACAAAAGAAAGAAAAGTCGGATAAGTGGAATTATGCAAGACCCATGTTAAAACATGGTTCAAACTAAAGGGGGGAAAAAAAAAAGGAAAAAAGAAAAAAGGAAAAAAAAAGGGAATCACAATTATAAGGGAAGTGATTTGTTTGGTGATGCATAAGGATAACTTTGGAGTGCAGGATCTCAAAAGATTTGATAGATGAATTCAGAAATGGTTTGGCCAGCCATATTTCATCCAAACTAGACAGAACGTGGAGTCTTGGATGTACGAGTGAGTGGCTTGTGGCACTGATAGCCTTCAATGGAATGTTGCCACTGCCAGCAAGATCGACAAAAATACTTAAAACATTTGAAGTCGCGGCAGAAGTACGGACCCACTACACGACTGCACATAGTACACAGTGAATCCTCCAAATATGGATCTATTTGAACCTTTAAAAAAAGAAGAAAATACAATTACAGCAACGCTGAAAATCACACACAGACCACAATTTATGTACTAGATTAAATTTATGTTCAACATGACTTAGTCAATCAGTTATCTGGTAACTCTGAAATGCCAACAGTGCAACCCTCAGCTCAACTATACACTAGCTAGCTATTACAAATTATTTCTCAACCAAAAGATTAGGCTATTCCTAATTAGACATCAATATGGCAAGTGCAATGACAGTGGTAGATGTAGATGTCACCTTCGTAAGATAAGCTAAACATGCAAGACACTCACAGGCATATACACGGTTTCCCTCAAAAGTAGTTTCTATGAGGAGTTGACAGCCCAAATTAAGACACAATAAAAGGTCTCATTTCATCACTCTGAATAAGTTCACACCTAATTCAAAAATTAATTGTCGATAATATCCATGACAGACAAAGCAACTAATTCTTGCGCATGCACACTGAGGTGAAGGTTAACTATCTCTAACAGAATTTATTACCACAATAGCATAATATTAAACAAGAGTAAGACTTAATTAAGCTTTTTTTTTTTGCTTTTTGCAAGCTTTACCTTTTTGCTGAATTTAGGTGTCTTAATTTCAACAAAGCCTGCCTTGACTGCCTTCATAAAGCTCTTCAGATTTCCAAATGTGACTCTTCCTGAACCAATGGGATACTTATAGCGATCAGTATCAATGCCAGCATAAACAACACCTCCAAAGAGATCATGCATTATAAGAGCCAGAATGTCTGTTGAAAAAACAACAAAAACAGAAATTGTTAACACGTGCCTTCATTTAGTTACAAGCAAACATCTCATACTCACACTAATTAGATCTTACGCTTATCCTAGCACCATTCATTTCTTCCACTCCACTCACCAGCATTGATGAGACCATGTAAGCCGCCAACGAAGACAGTGCAGCTGGGATCTAGTCTGGGAGAGGGACATCTGATCGAGTTACTATCCGAGAGAGCCCAAGGAATAACTTGCACTTCCTTGTTACGGATGCGACGACTAGACACTTTGAAATAATACTGAGATGTGTCCATAATATCACACGTACAGTTCATTAGAAGACCCTTGATGGACTTCTCATTTTCAAAAGTCAAATACACATAACCTAAACAGGAAAAGGGGAAAAAATTCCTCACATAAAAAAAATAATACTCAATCAGTTTTCCTCAAGTACTTTTTGCAGACACATTCTTAAGTGGATTCCTAATGTGACTGCTAAAACAAAAACAGGAAAAAAAATGAGGGAGACTACAAAAACTCTAACCAATTCTATTGAAGATGCTAAGGTCAAGTTTGGAAGTGGAGCCTAATTGAGGGTGCACGGTAACTGGACTGTATTTCTTTGAATAATTTACCCTCATACAAAGGAGATGTACAATACAACATGCGAAAATAATGTCACCTTTAGGAGGATGTCTTGCATGCTTGCTATCCTTGCCAGGCCAATCTATCACGAGACTACCGAACACCTCAAAGATTTGCAGAAGTCCTGCCTCAGTGATATCCCATGGCACTCCTCCTAAAAACACACGTGGAGAATACGTGGGGTTCTTGTGCCTTCTGAGTGGTAGCTGTCCGCTCCAGGTGCACACCATCTCAGGACCTGCACGGCAATACACACATTGAAGACCTTTAGCAAACATCCACAACAAATCAGGTTGAAAACAAACTGAGATGACATTCAAGGATAGTGTTCAAAATAAAGTCATGTGCCCAATACCCCATGTAACATAACTAATCTTAGAGAAACACATGCACCAATGCCTGCCTCAAAGCTACCTCGTACGTTTCCTATGTTGAACCTGCACTTTAAAATAGCTGCTATGGAACTCAGGTAACATACAATAACACTTCCTCACTGCAACTATCGCAAAACAACCACAAGGTAGTGTAGCAAGATGGTCATTCAGATAACCACCCTTGCAAAAGAATCGGCTAAGCCCAACAACATAAAAAATACTTTTAATTTCCCTGGCTTGAGGTGGCATAATTAGATACAACCCCTAACCACAAATTATTCTATTGGTTTTTCACTTGTTGTTACACGGCCACAAAACTAACTGAGCCTAGGTTGTCTTAGACACAACAAAAACAAGGCAACTGGGAGAATTTCAAACAAATTATACTGAAGAGAAAAGCAAACACTGCAGATATTCAATCGAGCTTTCAAGTTCAGCCACAAAAGATGAATGACTAAGTCCACAGACAACCTTGTAACAGATGCTTTGGCTACAAGTAAAACACTGAAAAAGTTTGGAAAAATGAAGATTCCAATCAAATTTACGTTATACAGAACCAATCTACACCCATACGGGTATATATAATTAACACATTGGCTCTCAACAAGGTATTCTCTTGATAGCACCTAGCCCAAAGCACTAACATATTTAATTAAGTCATGATCAGAGAATGTGGCAACATGCGATGCAATTTTCTCCATACATGTTCAAATGGGCAATTTATCCGCCGCAGAATCAAGTATCAACAACCAATCTTGCTAATCATTCAGAAGGAAATAAATATAGCTTTTCAAGATAACCTAGATAAAGAATTTTAGTGAACTACTCAAGAATGCCAATCTCTGTTAGAGACTTGACCGGCTTGGGTATCCCTGTAAGTTCCTATACCCAATTCAATAGAGCAACCACAAGCAGAAGTCTGTGGAGATCTCACAAGCATGATATGATTGCATTAGCCAAAAAAAGGATTTGCTAGGGCTTCTTGTGCCAAAAAAGCCAGTTGGTGTGAGCTCCAGCATTATCTATACTTGACATCAGTGGGCAAAATAGGAAGGAACCACTTCAAAAGCTGCACATAACAATTGCACCAACCTCAACTGGCATTCAAAATAAAAGTATGCACATGCTAAATAACTAACCATGCCATCCTGCACATTAGTTTACCAACACCACCGGTATCAAGTGCTATGACCAGCCTATTTCACTGCAACATCCCACAACAAGGCTTTTAACACCACCTCAAACATAGCAACACAAAAACGCATATGCTACATGTTATGGTTCCAGTTTTAACAACTGACTGAGACCACAATACTTCTTTGGGCTTAGCTTATGAGTAACCTGGGCTCAGTACCACTTTCAAAGCCTACACAACGGCAACACAGTTATCTACTTACTAAAATAAATACTATTACCCTTACAAGCAAGCCAACAGAGGAATAATCAGATTATTCTTTGTAATGGCCGAGTCAGTCTGATCCACCTCAAGATAAAGTATTGTATTAAACATAAAATTTGCTGCAACATAACACCACTGACAACTAACCTAGTACTATAGCATTTAATTTTAAATGCTAATTGCAATATCAATATCAATGGAAAATGCACTGCAAGCAAAGCACAATGTTAATTTTGGTCACAACAGCACGTCTGCTGCCATCTAAAATGACGACTACATCATGCAGAAGCCACTGAACTTCATTATGGCCAATAAATTAGTCCAGCCTCAAATGCAGAGGGAAACAGTGGGTCACTTGTTATGACAGATCGCCAGTTTAGAGGGAGAATTAAAGTTTAGGAATCTTCAGACAAAAAGGGGTGGCACAGCTCCTGAAGGTAAAAAAATCATCATGGCTTCTCATCCACAAGAAAAATTAGAAGTGGTAAGCCACAGTGATCAGTATGGCCCTTTGTACTGTAAACTCAGTATGTAAAGGGGTGTTGTTCCTTAACCCGCCAGATTGGCGGGAAATATTACACATTGTGTACATTCTGACTGGAGTAAGAAAACATTACTCAGATGAGCCCCAAAAAATCACATCCAACAAATTAGACTCCAACTAAATACCAACCCTATTGATCGGAGCAGCCATAGAGAGAGACCTCTAAGAGTCGTTTATTAAGCAATGGAACTATGTATAGCACTAAACAATCAGAACGAACTGTTCACAGCTTACACTCAAATAAATATACAGAAACAATTGCTAGAAACATGTGCTGGCCAAGGTTATCTGCTTGTTTGATCTATCCTGGAAAACAAGATAGAATCTAGCTCTGTTCCACCTTATCTTCCCCAACTGGGAACATTGTTTTCACACATTCAGCACCTCTAGAAACAGAACCAGCTTGTTCACAGCCAGCCAGCCTTGGAATACTATCATGCAGGTACATAATTAGTGCTACACAACCAGAAGTTTCCACCCAAGACAAGCTGTCCCTTGAATGAAAACCACAAGCCATTCAGTCACCTTGTTTTACCTGTCTTCATGCCAGGATCTCACAAACCCACAGCTGAATAGGTAGCCTATTGGAGACAGACAAAGCCAGGCCATTCAAACCTACTCCTAGAACATGGTATGAACTGTAACCCTCCACTGAAGTCACTCCAGTGTTTCTTACCTCTCAATAGGCCCACATAATAATAATGGAGTACCAAAACGTTTGGGGGAAGAAAAATTACCACCACCTCAATTAACTACTCTCTTATTCTCTTCCCCCTCCCCTAAAATTTAGCTTGAACTACCTTGGCAATTACTTAACAAAGTACTACATTATGTAGGCCACTTTCACTTCACAATGGTGTGGTCACCATTTTCAAGAAGGACTACAAAGTAAAATTATTTCCTCACCACTCCCTCACATATACCTCGCAATAGGGAGGTCCAACCATTACTTTAAACTTCTTCATAAATGTCTGATACATTTTGTCTATTCCATGACAGTACACACTCACTCACCCACTCACCCACACACACACCACACACTACTAGCAGACACTAAGCCAACCACAACTAACAATGGAGAGAGTTAAGTTATGGTTTCTGAAGCCAACAGGAACTTAACAACACTAAGTGAAGGTGGGCAATGTTTCATATTAACACTGGAAGTTACCTGAATGTGGAGGACCAACAAGAGCTCTGCTTTGCAAAGCTCCACTCATAGCACCTCCAACCAAACTCCGCCTGACTTGCTGCTGCTGCTGATGTTGAGAGGTCAGATGGAGCTTGTCAAGGGGAGGTGGAGCTCCCAATGGAAGAGGCCCACCCTGAAGGGAGGCAACACTGAAAACACCACTCATAGATACTGCATCATACGAAGGTGAAGGAACTTCGTAAGGACCTGCAAAACAAACCAACCATTACAATGAACACTTCACCGACAAACACAAAACTTCCCACCAATCGCAACAAAAAAATCATAAATAATTTATTTTTTTTAAAGGGGTGCAGATACCAATTCTATTCAAAGAACAGGACCATTGCAAGTGAACAAAATTGTCAGTTGATAATACATGCACAAATGAATCCTATGCTGCACTGATTCCATGGAGCCCCATGGGAAAATTACATCATAGTACATGACCAATAACTTCCTACAATCTTAACCAGAAACTGCCAGGAATCATGAGAAATTCAAAGTCATCCATTATATGGCCAGCTAACATATTGTACAAGCAACACATCCAATCTGAACAAAAAAACTTTAGCCGTGTCAATACATTATCAAGGAAGCCATCCCACAACTGTACACAACAAATATCTCCGTACAGTGAACATGACCATGAGGCTGAAGTACTTCAAGTGCTTCTCTGTTGACCCAGCATTGTAAGAATCCTTCTGCTCATTTAACCATTCTAGTACTACATATAGTGTGGACTTCACACAAAGCTCACAACCTTCACTCTCCTAAACCAGACCACTAGCATATTTAAAGGTGTGCACCATATAAAATAATGTTTTACCACTACTATCAGCGTGGTACAGTTTTTAACAACCCTTCTCGACTAATCACCTGGGAAAGTGTGTTGAGATTGTTGAGGTATGTGACATTGAGGCAAATGTGGAGCCATCCACGAGAAGAAACCTTGTGAAGATTGTTGCTGTGCCAATCTCAGAGCAGTAGACCCACTGGAGTGATCTAAGTGAGATGGACTGGAGAGTTCCACTGCCTCTGGAGAACTAGAAGAACTGAATTGATCAGACTCTCCATCAGAAGTGCCTACGAGAAATTTTACAGGCGAAGCAGCAACAAAAATATAAAATAAAAATGAAATGTATTAACAAATAATTAAATCTTACCATAGAAAATATTTTACTGCTCCTAGTGCTATTTGCCCACACATACTTGGCAAAATTGGTATACTGTCAAGGTGACCAGTCATTATTGTTTACCAGCGCTAAACCTTTATTTGCCAGTGCACTAAACCTATTTGCAAGTGTCCTTTATCTGGTGCCCTGATCATGGAGGAATAGCACCCAACATGCTTACTGGCAATTCAAATAGAAAGACTAGCTGTAAAAATAATATATCATACTGTAGTTATTTAGCTGGAACTAGCCAAGAATAAAGGTGACAATATATGGCCCATTACCAAGTCAAGTGAAAATACAAGGTCAGGTGAACAACTTTTAGAGTTACTACCTAAAAAGGTTTCAACACCCTCTGAGATACACACCACACTAGTCCAACACCCAGACAACCCCCACCAAGGTGGCTAACCTTACAGGTCCAAGAGGCAGAGCAAACAAGACCCCCAGTAAGGCCAGCTAAAGTCCATAGCATTTAATATTCAAGCAAATGGTAGGTTGTTTTTTTTTTAATTTTTTGAAAAGCAGCTGCATGAAATTTATCAGCCACAACTCTCTCCCTCTCTCTCTCTACCCCCCCCCCCCCCCCTCCCTCCCTCCCAAATATAGGTGCATCTGCCAAAGACATATCTGATATGCCTTACTTAGCTCACAATCTAACACCCTGGCAGACTTAAGCCCTCACATGCCATATCATGACAGGAGTAAAGAAAAGAACCCTGGCTTACCTATGCCATTGTGGACATGAACAGAATAGTGTACTGAATTATGTCCAGGAGGAGGGCTCAATGTCAATCGGCCCTGGAGCACATATACACACACACACACACACACACACAAAAAAAAAGAATCATTATAAAGCTCAAGACAAATAAATACTGGCAACCCATAATTCAGTTCAAACTTGCATCATAAGAAATGGACAGCCCCCCAACACAGTCTAACCAACCACTAGCATGTTGGAGCCACCTGGAACAGAACCCATGCAAATACACCTCAAAAATCTTGTCCACTTTCTGTAACAGTCAGCCATACTTTCTATAGAATCCAGAACTTACTTCCCCTTTATCAAGACTACCATCAAAATCACACAAGCCAGTATGTGCATGATATCATATAAAGGATTACAACCAAATTTAAAAAACATGTCTTAATTTTAACAATGACTTGCATCATCATATTGTTCTGACAAATAGTTATTTGTTCAAAACCACACCTTCCACACTTAGCCCAGCTCTCCTTTCAGTAATGCAAACAGATATTGCAACTACCCAAGGTGGACTTAAACATGATCTTTCTCCTCTATCTACCCTTATTAATCATACCAGCATATCAGTTATGGCTCCACTACCAGCATTGTGAATAGACTTGGTCATTACTGCTTCTGCAAGAAGTGCATCATTTTCCTCTACTATAAGCCCGTTAACACATGCTGTCATGGCAACTGAGGTAGATGTAGGTGTCTCGAAGCCAGAGTCAATAGAGGTCTCTGAAGATGAAGAGTTGAGAGGACGAGTAATGGGAAGTTCCATTGGAGCTGCACTGAAAGTCCAAGGACTCTGAGTCATGTGAGCTGGAGGACGAAAAATAAATACATAAAGATTATTTATTCCTACCAGGCCATACACCTTTTCACTTCCTCACACAAGTTCAGCTGACAGCCAGATAGTCTGGTTAATTTCCTTGGCAGAGATACTAACTATATCTTACAAGGTTAAGGCATGGCTTTGCCAGCCAGAAACCCACGGCTTATAGAATGAACCAGTTGGCAGAGACGCCAAATAGCACACTAAGTTCAAAAGAACAATAGATGGAGACATGTTAGCTCATTTTGAATGATTTTACACCCAATGAAACATTCCATAGTGAAACAAGAGTGAATGTATTTTATCAACCAACTTCCCTGCACAGAAAATTAAATCGAAATGAATAAAATAGTGCCATTTATTCCAGGTGCTATTTAAAGTCAAAATCTTAAAAAAAAGTTGCCAATAAACCAAAAGTAACGATATAATATCGGACTAATTTTTGAGAGAAGTATCAATTGAGGTACTCCAGATTCCTTTCAACCCTCACTCAATGTCTACTCCATCCTTGATGGAACCAATGCACCTCTAATCAAATCAATCATTTCTCTGGTACACCATAACTACCATTCTGAATCTTTTCCAATGTAATTTTTTTTTTTATTATTATTTAATTTCTTCACCCTGGCTATGGTAATATCTGCACTTGTTTTCTCTCACAACTGGCAAAGGTTGAAACTAGTTTTGAAGCTTAAAGTGTATACAAACCTTGACTTAATGCATACTATTAAACAGTGGGCTTCACAAACTTATTCAGCAATTCATTACTCTATACAATCTTAACAATTGTAAGTTGAAAATATAGACTGTCTGCTATAAACAAAATATACTCTGCACTAATGCTGTCACATGAGTTAAATTAACTACTGGAAGTTTCCCTGCACATATCAATTATTCAGCTCGCTAAATTGTCAAGCAGCTTTTATACATAAAGGTTTGGAACATCTACAAGTCTTTTTACACTTCTGCTGCTACATGTCACAAACAGCTGAGCATGCAACTAATGCCATTTGGTCGCTTCACCATTCTCTTACCCACTACTTCAATGACACATGCATGCCTATGACAAATTTCTTATATTTAAGAGTGCACACTGTATTGTATCTCAGCTTGTATTATAGACAACTCTGCAAAAAAAACTACACCCCAATAAATGAGTCTACCTAGCCATGCTACAGCTTAACCCAGTAAAGCCAAAACTGAAGTGGCTTAACTGTACAGAGTTCCAACAATGCTATAGCTAGCACATTATCTCTCCAGCTACTATGCATTCTACACCACACTAGCTATGGCATTACTGTAAATACTTATAGTTCAACAGAGCTCAAGGTATGCAGCAGCACCTAGCTCAATAAGCTACAGTACTATTGTGGCTACATAACTTGAAAATACTTCAATGAAGACTATCGCACTATATTACATGGTTAACTTACGAAGTTGCTTTGGAGCAGTGCTATCCGAAGGTAACCCAGGCTTCTCTCCGTTGGCTCCGTTTGAGTCCCCGGTTTGAACGGGCTGTTAAAATATAACTTAAGTCATAAACTACACAGACTGGTACATGTGACCTTCCTAGCAGCGGGCTAACCCAACTTTTCCTGTCAGTGACGTGCTTAAAAGTACCAGAGATAGCCCACAAAGTCTTAGAAACCAGCTAAAGACAGTTTACTGAGACATATAGCAAAATATATCCACAGCATCAGCTCGCCAGAACAAAGACAACAACCCCAGATACTCAAAATTAAGTAACCGATTTAAGGACACGATGGATCACTTAAAGGAGCTGTAAACAACTTAATGCGCATTAACTCAACTAGGTGCACATTTCAAACTCACCGAAGAGCTACTGTAGACTTCAGGCATTTTCTGGATTGATAAATAATTTTTTCATTGACAGTGGAAAAAAAAGAACACTATAAGTAAACAAATGCTCTAGCTGCAGCACTCGGGTACACACAGACAATAAAATAACAATTAAAAACCAAGCTAATCAACAAAATAGTACTACTGCATTTCGGATTATATAGCGGAGCGCGCCGGACAGCACGGCGAACAGCTGATCTAAACGAAATTCACGAATCTAATTTAACCGCGCTGTTGTTGTCCGCCTTCTTCCCAGTAAAATTTTTTTTTTCTTTTTTTTTTTCTTTTGTCATTGCTATGTTGTTGTCATTGCTATGTTGTTATTCTCGGTTAAGTTGGTGACGTTTCCACGGTGGTGGCCAGAAACAAGTGAATGATTTATGGTATTCTGGCAGGAGAAAAGTGGGAGAGTAACAAGTAATATGTAAGGGATTTATAATAGGCTAGCAATTATTTTAGCTTGTAACACCTTAACTAATACTAGAATGTTGTACTCTTATTTATGCCTCACTTTTATCCAAATCTGGGCTTTACATATTATCTCTGGGAGTAAATGTGCTGATCAGATGTGTCACATGGATTTATGAATAGTTAAGTTAGTCTTACACCACTTGCAGCTTTGGTGTTGTACAATCCTCAACTATGTCTACCATACCGATTTCTTGTGCCCCAATATAGAGGATTTTGAGGAAGGGTCTGGCATCCCACGAGTGAAATCCGTGCATACATGTATGTAGGTGGTACTACAAAAACACTGCATTAGTCTGGGAATCAAAAAGGATAAGTTTGACATGGACTGTTCAGCCTAAGGCCATTAGTAAAATTAGTTGAGTGGTTTGTCTGTGGCTTAAAGCAATGATTTAGAACTTGTTTTATTTGTTTGCTTTGTTGTTTATTTGTTTTTTGTTTTTGTTGTTGTAGTATTTACATAGATGTGTACCATAATTGATTGGATTCATGGACCTTTGAAAGACCTTTAGATGGAATTAATGGCCAGAGTAGTGTTGAATGCAGCAGTTTGTACATCTATTGAGCCTAATTGACCTATGGTTGCACTGGTTCAGTCTGTTCAGCAGTGGGTAATTATCTTCTGGTGCTAATTGGCCATCTTCTGAGCAGATTCTCCACAAGGACTCTTATAAAGACCACTTGTCTCTAGACATGTCAGATCAAGCTGAATATCCCTCCCAGGTATATTTATTCCTGACCTGTTTGATAAGAACTTTCTCTATTGTTACTCATGGTGAAATGCTATGCATAGTCTTCATGCTTGCAACTTCATTTTAATTTGGTTGTTATTAGGTGGCCAAGAGATCAAGATTCAGCTTATTATTTTAAGAATATTATATCTATCTGCCATAATTTTACCTTTTTATTGTGAATTTTGTTGTTTTGGTTACTGTATAATATATTGGTGACTAAGTCATATTTAAAATGGTAACTAGGTCTGGCTTAGTAGTATACATCAGTGACCAGGTCTGGATTACTGTGTATTGGTGACCAGGTCTGGGTTAGTATGTATTGTTGACCAGGTCTGGGTTAGTATGTATTGTTGACCAGGTCTGGGTTAGTATGTATTGTTGACCAGGTCTGGGTTAGTATGTATTGTTGACCAGGTCTGGGTTAGTATGTATTGTTGACCGGGTTAGGGTCTGGATTACTGTGTATTGGTGACCAGATCTGGGTTAGTATTTATTGTTGACCAGGTCTGAGTTAGTATGTATTGTTGACCAGGTCTGGGTTAGTATGTATTGTTGACCAGGTCTGGGTTAGTATGTATTGTTGACGAGGTCTGGATTACTGTGATTGGTGACCAGGGGTGGATTACTGTGATTGGTGACCAGGTTTTAGTTAGTCTTTAATATGGTGACCAGATTAGAGTTGATGTTGGCGACCAGGCCTGGGTTACTGACTAGGTTTAGCTGTCGGATGACAAGACTAATGTTATTGAGAAAAAAAAGAGTTATTGCCCATCTCAGAATGGAGAGTTTTAAAGAATATGAATAGTATAGTAACCACTGAACAAAGCCTGAATTACAGTATTGTATTTAGAAGTCTAGATTTCTGTTGTTGTTATTTTTGTTTTATTTTGTCTTCTTTTCATAAAGGACAATAGCCTAGAGCATCGTGTAAGCTGTTCCATTGGTATACTGTTCCATTGGCACACTAAATCTTCAGTCTTTATTCTGAGGGACTTGATTTCAATGATTACAAACTTTTCCGATTTATTGTAGGTTTGATTCCAAATTGTGGGCATTATTGTTTAATTAGGTAATTATTTATTGGTAGTCTCAACTTAGTGACAGAACTTTGCCACACATACATAGCTTAATTATAAACTGGCTTGTGTAAATATATTTACCAGATTGTTTCTGTATTCTGTCAGTTCCAATTTGTGGCCATTTTGAGTTCTTGCCAAGTTTACGTATGTTTCCCACTATCGAATGTGTCACATCAGGGAAAAGTTCAATTGTATTTTATTATTATACTTGTTCTTTTTCAGAGAGGGGGACGGGAAGAGAGAGAAAGAGGAAGAAGAAACATTAGACTATACTCACAGTTTTGGTGAATGTGTCTCGTTTTAGGGATTTTTGGGGGACCATTAAAAATGATTTTGCCTACTCCCTAAACCATCTTCTACCCTTGAAAATTATATGACCTTCATGGTGACATTTGCCCTCTCAATTTTCCTGGTGATGATGACAAATCCCAATAATGGTTGTGAAAAATGAATGGTTGTGAAAAATGCCCAGATACTAACATAATGTCAGAGCCACTTAGATTATTGGGAAACTAATGGAGATGGTTACCCAACAATTATGTGTTGCAAAACTGGCCTGGCTAGACTGCTTAAAAAAATAATGAAGTTAATGGGTTGATGGGTGTGTGTGAGAGAGAGAGAGAGAGAAGAGTGTGGATGAAGCTTCATTTGTAAGGTTGAATGGACTACAAATTGTGGATAGTGATCATCTTCCATGGACACCTGTATAGTGTGTCTTTTGTCAGGATAGTGTTTCTTGTGGTGCTGTTAATAAAGCTGTAGCTGGGAGGTACTTGTCAGTAGTGTATACTCCCAGTGTTAGTTTATCCAAGGTCTCACTGCATAGGTTGAGGTTTCCATGAATAGAATTAAGAGTTGAGGCCAACCAGCCAAAAAGTGCTGATGTTGCCAGTTAGCTAAATGATCTCACCAATAAAGGGTACCTGATTTAAAAAAAAAAAAAATTCAGTTCACTATAGCCATGAGTGTGAACTCTAGATTAGTACTGGCATGTCTTTTGGTAAGTGTTGATGAATTGACCACCTGGTGACCTCAGTCAGGTGACCTGTAGTCCCCAGGCAATGCTAGAAGATTTGGTAAATTGGATGTGTGTTTCAATTGGAGCACCCCCTAAAGGCTAAGCCAAGTCTGCTTGATGTCCTATCTCAGCTCTTCCATGTGGTAGGAAGTACTAATCAGCTAATCCTTGATCCCTCCTTGGAGACTGCTAAAGGTCCCCTTCCATTCTAACCTGGTTGTTGTTGGGTATAGATGGTGTGACCCAATAGAAAGGCCACAGGCCCTCCCAGCATTCAGACCCAGAGCCACATTTTGTTTTATCAGGGCCTTTGGCTGCTGGTGCTTATACCCAAAGTCCCACCCTCTCCCTTTGAGGTGTAGAGAGTGTGGTTTAGGTTGACCCTGTGGTGCACCTCAGCTTACTGATATCAATCTTGGTTATGATCTACACTTATCCTCAGCTCAGTTGAATTATTTCCTGTCAGTGTGTCTGCAGTGCACATGTGTTGGAACAAAGCTAGTTGTTGTCTTATTTTTGCACAGTGTGCAATCTGCCATCCCAACAAGACAAGTCTAGCCCCCCTCACCCCCATCCAGTTCTTCACTATGCCACCATGACAATAACAGAAGCTTCTCTCAGAATTATTATTATTATATTTTTTATAAGCTTTATGGGGCATGTCCTAGGGCAAGTTGCACCCAAACAATTGGGAAAGGGGGGTTCGATGAGATTATGATTTGGTGATTATTATTCGGCGAGATTATGATTCGGTGGGATTATGATTTGATGGGATTATGATTTGGTGGGATTATGATTTGATGGGATTATGATTTGGTGAAATTATGATTCGATGAGATAGTTTAGCGGAATTATGATTCGATGGGATTATGATTATGATTTAGTGGGATTATGATTTGGTGAGATTATAGCTCAGTGAGATTATGATTTAGTGAGATTATGATTTGGTGAGATGATTCGGTGAGATTATAGTTAGGTGAGATTATGATTCAGTGAGATTATGGTTCGGTGGGATTATGATTCAGTAGGATTATGATTCAGTGGGATTATGATTCGGTGAGATGATTCAGTGAGATTATGATTCAGTGAGATTATGGTTCGGTGGGATTAAGGTTCATTGGGATTATGATTCAGTGTGATTATGATTCAGTGGGATTGTGATTCGGTGAGATTATGATTCAGTGAGATTATGATTCAGTGAGATTATGGTTCGGTGAGATTATGGTTCGGTGATTATGATTCGATGAGATAGTTTAGCGGGATTATGATTCGGTGGGATTATGATTATGATTATGATTATGATTCAGTGGGATTATGATTTGGTGAGATTATAGCTCAGTGAGATTATGATTTGGTGAGATTATGATTCGTTGGGATTGGGATTGTGATTCGGTGAGATTATGATTCGGTGAGATTATGATTCAGTGGGATTATGATTCAGTGAGATTATGGTTCAGTGGGATTATGGTTCATTGGGATTATGATTCAGTGGGATTATGATTCGGTGGGATTATGATTCGGTGGGATTGTGATTCGGTGAGATTATGATTCGGTGAGATGATTCAGTGGGATTATGATTCAGTGAGATTATGGTTCATTGGGATTATGATTCAGTGAGATTATGATTCAGTGGGATTATGATTTGGTGAGATTATGGTTCAGTGGGATTATGGTTCGGTGGGATTATGATTCGGTGTGATTATGGTTCGGTGTGATTATGGTTCAGTGGGATTATGGTTCGGTGGGATTATGATTCAGTGGGATTATGATTCGATGGGATTATGATTCAGTGGGATTATGATTCGGTGAGATTATGGTTCAGTGGGATTATGGTTCGGTGAGATTATGATTCGGTGGGATTATGATTCGGTGGGATTATGATTCAGTGGGATTATGATTCAGTGGGATTATGATTCGGTGGGATTATGATTCAGTGGGATTATGATTCGGTGAGATTATGGTTCAGTGGGATTATGATTCAGTGGGATTATGATTCGGTGGGATTATGATTCAGTGGGATTGTGGGATTATGATTCAGTGAGATCAAGGTTCATTGGGATTATGATTCAGTGGGATTATGATTCGGTGGGATTGTGATTCGGTGAGATTATGATTCGGTGGGATTGTGATTCGGTGAGATTATGATTCGGTGGGATTGTGATTCGGTGAGATTATGATTCAGTGAGATTATGATTATGATTTGGTGAGATTATGATTCAGTGGGATTATGATTTGGTGAGATTATAGCTCTGGGATTATGATTCGGTGAGATTATACTTAGGTGAGATTATGATTCAGTGGGATTATGATTCGGTGAGATTATGATTCGGTGAGATTATAGTTAGGTGAGATTATGATTCAGTGGGATTATGATTCAGTGGGATTATGATTCAGTGAGATTATGGTTTAGTGGGATTATGATTCAGTGAGATTATGATTCAGTGGGATTATGATTCAGTGGGATTATGATTCAGTGGGATTATGATTCAGTGAGATTATGGTTCAGTGGGATTATGATTCAGTGGGATTATGATTCAGTGAGATTATGGTTCAGTGGGATTATGATTCAGTGGGATTATGATTCAGTGGGATTATGATTCAGTGAGATAATGATTCAGTGGGATTATGATTCAGTGGGATTATTATTCGGTGGGATTTTATGATTCGGTGGGATTATAGTTCAGTGGGATTACGATTCAGTGAATTATTTAGTTTGGGTAGCTAACTTAAAAGCATGCTTCTGCAGTCATCTTATAAGGGAATGGGTGCATAAAGAGCATTAATCAACCTCCCTTCTCTTCCCCCCCCCCCCCAATAATTGAGGTAACCCTTTGTGACTAACCACTTACTCATATTGTGCTAAAAGTTTTGCCAGTTATTCTATTCACCTATGCAGCCAATTTTGCCTATTGCTCTCCTAAACATTGTCTCATGACATTCTTTTATAATTTGATGGTCAAAATTTATAATTAAAATCCACTGGAAAAAATAAAGCAATACTGTTTACAGTAGTAATATACAAAATTAAACATTATAAAGAAGCATGATACTGAGGTTTCAATATAATTTCTAAAGAACTAAGTCATTATTCCTTTGAGTTGTTGTGCAGTAAATCTCAAAGCTAAACCCATCTTCACGTAATGCTATGATGACTTGCTATCACAATAGAAGCCTCAATATAGTCTTCCACTGTTGCTCATCAAATGAGTTGTGTAGCAGTGAAAAATCCCTTTCAGCTAGTAAAAATTGGAACAGCAACTCTTAGTGTTTAGAATAATTAATTTTATAAATTGCTCCAACTAGTGTGGTGGGTGTTTCGTCTCTAAATTATACTCGTCTTTAAATTATACTGTGTAATAGGCTTATGTGGCTGTCATAGACCATAAAATTTTCCACCATGAATATACTTGTGCAGTAAATATAAGAACCAGTTAAATGCCCACTTTTGTTTCACACACATCATCCTTTGCATAACTTTGAAACATTCATTACTAGACTCTTTAACAGTGGAGCAGTTGCTGATGTGTACACTAAATTGTAGATATTATGCACACTGTAAATCCCCTCCCCCCCATACTCTATTTATTTAAGTGGTGCTTACTCATTACCTAGCAGGAGGCAGATACTTCCATTTACTAATTCTCATTTAGCAACTGCTGATAAGTCATTGCCAAATTATTATATAATTAATAAAACAATACTCTGAAAATTGCCATCATAAAGATTTTTTATTTCATAGGTATGTCATTAGGTAAAGGGTTGAGTACCAGGTGGATAGACAGGTTGTCTGAAGACTGGATAATGAAATTTAATGGATCTCAACTACTCAGACATTTTGGCTGTATTTGCTCACAAAAGATTGAATACCTCAATCATTATGTCAAAGTTTGTTTTAATTGTTTTTGTTATAACTAGTTTACACTTAAAATAATAAACCAATTACCATTGTTTGTATAAAATAGCATCAGGAACACCTTACTTTCACAATGAAGAGCAACATAGAAGTTCAAACTGGTTAAGATTTGAACAGCACAGTATTGCATAAAGGGTTATCTTTGTATCATCAGGTTACACACAGCAGGGGTTTCCCCAAGCAGATTAGCTCCTATACACGTCTGGATAGTCTTGATGCTTGCTGAGATAGTTTTGCACAAAGGTACACGTAGCCTCTACTCGAAGACCATTGGTTCGAGCATACTCAAGAGCGTGCTAGAAACAATAAATAGCTGCAGTGCACTATATCCTTCGTATAAAGTTGATGGCAAATCAAAGCCGAAAACTAATGCGAATATTTACCTTGACTAAAATGCCTCCGATTCCTTTCCCTCTGTGTTCTATTGGCACTTCGGTATGATACAAGTCCATAACTTTTGCTCTTTTATTAAGCTTGTACAGTAACACAGCTTTCCCTCCTAATAAGAAGACTAAAATGGAGTTTATAGTATTTAAATTTTGCCTTACCACGATCAAAGTCTATATAAAACAACGACTTCTTCTCGTCGAGCTTTACATCCATAAGTTGGTTGTGGTAGTCGAGGGTAAATAACTAGGGCTACTGGCTTCAGCTTATATCAATGAGTTGACAGGGTCATTCTGGAGTGAAAGTGACACAATTAGGTAAAGGGTCTGGCTTGTGAGACGACATAATGTTAAAATCATAATTATCACCTTTAATTATATAACATTTTGACACAAGTTAAGTTCCATAACAATTAATAGGCAGTATTTAAATAAGATCTTCTTGCTGCTGACGTTTTGGAAAAACAATAAATAATACCCATTGTCCACATCACCAAGTATCCAGTGCCAAAAGAAACTATACATATAATTGTTTCTCGTTTCCTGAAACCTGCTTTTTTAAAAAACAATAAATATTACATATCACCAGAATTCAAAAATTGTAAAGTCTAGTTTATAGTTATACCTAATTTGTGAAGATTAGCTCTGCAACTGGGAAGCTTAACACAAGTAACGCCATTAGGGTCGGGATCCCACTGTAAACTTGCATTGCACAAAACTGTTGAAAGTGGTGGGACAGGTACATACCCTTCACTGCAGAGTATCGCTGCTCTTGTTCCCATTGATAGTTTAGGATTGGAAATGCTGGTTATTAAGCCATTATGAATAGAAGGTAGTGATACACAGGGTGGTAGGTTTTCTAGCAAATTTAAAAAAAAAAAGTAAAAAAGAATATTGCTATGGTTTCATGGGACCACATAAAATGTTAATTCAGGGGCCCAGTCCTTTAGGTAGGGCATTGTACATTTTTAATGAGTCGGTCATTGGTCGCTATGTGACCTAGGCTCAGTAAATTATGCTTCTCCCAATACATGTAATGTGCACATCACTACTAGTGTAACATGACAGATGTTTCAATAGTCTCTTCCCAGGAAGTGATCAATATCACTAGAACAAGAATTAAGATCAGAAACCTTCCCCATTATGTGACTGACAAAATATCTTGAATCTAATTCCAGTATCTCAATCTCAATTAATTAGATTAAGAGTAGTTAAACATGTAACAGCTACGAACTAAATCAAGAGACCTCACCTACACAGTTGGACAGTGAACCTTCAGATAAGGATGAGTTGCCAACAAAATTTGATGCTATTACAGTGACTGAAAATGTGGAACAAAAATGTTTCATCAATGGTTTATACTGGTAGGTCATATCTGTCAAATTACACATATCAAAAACTGTCTTTGAACTGCATGGAAGGGAAGATATATCTATTTTTATACAGAAAGTAAAATCAGGATCAAAATCCATTACATCATAGGAGAACGGCACATCCCAACTGATAGAAAGAGTGTCCGTTATGGCTATATGTATATTTTGAACTGGTTGTAATATTCCTGCAGATATAGAAGTAATATTAGGAGTAAATTAGCAATTCAAACAAGATTACCTTGAACAAACAAAGTACTTGTATAAGATGTTATCGTAGACAAATTTGAAAAGGTTATTATACAGCGAAAAATACTACCATTGAATCTGGCTGGAGTATTAAGTATTTTGAGTCGACTAAATCCAGACTTCAAGTCATCTTCAATAATAACATTGATGGGTTTAGTTTCATTTAAAGTCCATCTATATTCAATGACATCATCATCTTCATAATTAGAATAACAATCTATAGATGTGCTGTGACCTGAGTATGTATAAAATACTGGCTGCGGACGAAGACGCACTAAATTACCTGAATTCATCAGTAAAAGTGTATTCAGTAAATATATAGCTACAGGCACACATAGCCACTTCACTATGCTATGAACATCATAGTATCACAACCCTGCCCCCACCCCCCCTCCTTCCCTCAAGGCGTCTCCATCAGTTTGATGATAAACATTTGCCCACAGAATGATCATGTTCACACTGTATTAGCAAAACAAGTCGGGGTAAGAGATCCTTAAAATAAAGGCTGCAAGTTTCAGCGGTATGTTTGGGGACACATTACTAATTACTTAATTATTGTGCCATGGAAACAATTCACACCCCAAATAAAATGCCACACACCATTATCTTATTTTTAATTTTTAAGGGGAATGAGAAATTAATCATTAATTTGTAGTAAGAGAGTATGGTGTCCTAACTAAACATCTAATACAATCATAGCTGCATGGACACCAAATGACCTTTGATTCTAGTACTACTCTGTGTGTGTGTGTTTGTGTGTGTGTGTGTGTGTGCTTAAAAAAACTTGAAAAAGGAAGTCTTGATTTTTGACACAATTAAAAATAATAATAATAATATAATGTATGATCTTTTGCCTTGCCAGCAGTGCAGCGCTTAGTTTTACCATTCAAACCGGTCCATTCTACGCAGTTTGCAACCTTTAGGCAAATGGTGCTGTTTGTTTAAGCTGATTAAAGACCACTTCGGTCAAATTGTTTGTTTGTTTTTCTTTTTAAACTAAATACAATTTCACGACTTACATTCACACTGATCCCAAATTATAGCGATCACACAGCTCCATAACATTATCCGTCTCTCAGTAACACTAACAAAATAGGCGCAACACGATGCAAGTTAATTTGACGACTATTTACCAATTACACCGATTCGCGCAGATTGCTCCAGGCCGCGTTGAACCGCTAGAAAAGTTCCCCGCGTAGCGGTTCGATAAATAAATAAAGGGTCTGACTAGAGTGGCCATAGTCAGATTGGAGCGGCTAAGCTTTATTCGTTGATTGTGCTTTGCTAGTCTAAAGAAATGGCTACACAATGTTTACAAGTCTACATAATAAGTTCAATTCGCTAATATATAATAAAAGTTATACAGTTATAGTTGGACATGTTCCAGCAAACTGACTGTACTTGAAATTAGTCCCAAAAGCTTGGTCTGTGGCATAATCCAAGTAAAATCCTTCAATTACACTGCCGGTCAACTCAGCAATTTCACTGGTACGACCAGCATTCTTGGTTCCTGCATAAAGACATGGCTTCCTCTCTCCTGTGGTAGAATATTCCCATGCTACAGACCAGAGAAATCCCAGGAAGCTCCTCGGTGAAGAGTTGGGATGCATGATCGTAACATTATAATAGCTGTTAGCAAACCCAATACTTTCAGACCTATTGTAGCGCTGGACTGACACTGGAACATTCCAAAATTGACCTATACAAAAAATCAACATACACACACACACACTTAGCTGGTTATAATTTGAACAACAACAGAAAATCTATAATTGGCTATAGTCACGTGGCCCTAAACCCTTTACCCAACTGAATGTTTGGTAAAGGGTCTGGCCTTACGAGACTATTAGCTACTAGCAATATAATTTATTTAGTCAAGATGCTAGCAAGCCACCAACATAGTGTGATCGTTTTACAAGACCTAGCTGCATACTACTTTTTTAATGATGCAAGATTTCTGTTATCATTCTGCACATGGTATTATGGATAAATTTAATACCTAAAATTCCATGTGATGTTTCTTTGAGATTAAATCCTCTGGCTATTACGAACTTGATCATTCTTGCGTCCATTCTCACTAAAACGTTGTTTTTGTCAAATCCTTGAAGTGTTTGGTCCACACTCAAGACCCACATCACTAATTGCTGATCATCACAGTTAGACACCATGATTCTGACACGACTGCTGTACATTCGAATAGAAATGCCGTCCATAGCAATGTTACTGCTCAACTCCACTCCATCAAGGCTTGTCTTATGTCCTTCAGGTGTCATAGACACGAGGATGTTCCTGCATTCTCCTTTTTCGTCCACAGCTTTTACTGCTATGGCATCAATAATATTGAAGATGTCAACTGCAGCGTAGTGAGCATTGACTGAAACACACTCATCGCTAACAAAATTAAAATACCGATCACTTTGGCCATGTATTTCAAAGCATAGAGAAAGGTTAGATGTGAAGCCCTCACTCTCCAAGTTGATGACATTGATGGGTACAGTGAGAAGTGGATCACCAATCACAGTGTCATTTACAATAATAGGAACTGTGTCATCTACAGCAATAATTGTTAAATTTCAACTACTAAATAAGAACATAATATTTGGCTTTAAATGTTAAATTTCAGCTAACAAAGAAAAGTTTTACTCTCCTAAAATTAATCGTATATTCTTGGCTGTGAAAGGGAACTTGAGTAGAGTAGTATTATAGTTTGATATTAAACTAACATATCTTTTACTTGCATTTATAAATGCTGCATGATGCAGCCATTCACATCATATGTATGCATATATTGACAATCCAAATATTGCTTTAGTATTGGAAACTTACCATCATCATCAATGATTGTGATTACAATAGTATCTGGCTGTATTGTTACAGACTTGAGGAGAATTTGGTCATTAACCGCAACATGTAGAGTTATTGTGAACTGTTCTATGTCTTCTACAATATCATCATCTGTGATATTGACAAGGAAACAATGACTTTCATTGATTGGCTTCTGATTTACTAGTACCACAACGTTGTCATCCACTTTGCCAACTTTAGTATAGTCATCTTCACCTGTCACATTGTAAAATATTGAGTAATACCTTAAAATAAAAAAAGTAGACATAACCACTTAATATGCGCATACCTGCACTTCCATTAACAGTTAATATTCCCAGAAAAACTGCTTTACCAATGACTGTAACTTGTTCAAGCCCTGTACGTGGTCCATTCTCTTCTACACAAATCTTAACATTCGTTTCGCCTTCCGTGACATTAATTGCAGTTTGAGTGAAACCGACTTGTATTTCTATTTAAATATTAAATTGAAATTATATTAGATCAAAATTAGATTAGACAGTATACACTCATAGTTGCTATTATAGACTCCTTGCTGATGTATTTAAGACCATTAATTAGAATGCCATGATCGCTTCTTTGTAACTGTCACAATCATTTATTATGTTCAATAAGTAAATGTAACATACTTTTATTTTTCTCAAGTAAATGAGTCAGTTTGTGAATTATAATCAGATATATTTACTCCTTTAGTTGTATGGTAGCTAACAAACTTACTGTCAATTATAGTTACAGTAGTGAGTTCAACAGTTCTTGAAAATGGAAGACCACCAACAGCATCAGAAAGTCTCAATTGAAAAACCTCATCTCCTTCAAATGTCTGCTCTGGAATAATTATGATAGAAATATCCTTGGCTTGTTCCTTAGGTGTGATAGTCTCCTCTATGGAAGTTCGAGGTGGCCCTACAATTACACAAGTGCAAGGAAATGTTGTCCAACATTTATAAGATAAAGCCCTTACAAGAATTTTCATGACCTGGTAAATACCAATACCTTTAGAGAAACTAAAGACAACCTACCAAAAGTATAATCAGCAAAAATATTAGCAGGCTGTGTAACATTCGGTAAGACAGCTTGAACAATAAAATTTAGCGTTAGCTCTGTCGTCGTGTTCTCTGCTTTTATTATTGTCACTCTCTTCTGAAGTGTTTCCTCAAATGTGTAGGAAGAAAATTCCCAGGCCAAAATAATGTCTAAATAAAAAAGAAAATATGATACCATTTTCAGTTTCTATGTAGGTTATTTTCATACCGTCATCATCATTGATTTCTATAAGAGTGAAATTTCTGAAACTTGTATCCACTACTAAATCACCACTAACATTGAGCTCCACGGCAAACGTTTGTTGTAATTCATCAATTTTGTCATCTATGATAGGAACTTTTATGTCTATGAATCGTGTGGTTGCTGTGCTAACTGGAAGCTCATAATTGATCACTTCAGTCGGAAAATCTACTCCACCTAGAAATACAGTATTCATGGATGATGGATACATCCAGCAATAATTGGCATCATGAGAGAGGGAAAACAACAACTCAATAATGCTGCTTATATAAACATTTATTTTTTAGTTCTTCTTCAATATTGACTGCACTATTGTAAACAAATTAACATTATGCATCTTTAATTTTAAAGGCAAAGTTTTTTTATAACATACTTATAGCAGTTCTAGGTCTAGTAGAATCATCTGGCGGAAGTTCTGAAATGAAGTCTGGCCTGTAACCATCTCTGATGATACTAATATTTAGTGGAGTTAGATGAATTATTAAAGGTTGAGTAGTCGCACCTTCTATCCGCAAGGTCACTTCAGCAAATCCAGTGTTTTCATCTGTTTCATAATCTCTTTCATTAAAATTTATACTAATAGCTGTTCAATATAAACAAAAACAGATAATGAATACAAGTTTGAATTAAATTACTTACTACTGGATGCTTGCCTCTTCTGAATGTCATGCTCGCCCTAATATAAAAATTAAAAAAACAGTTTAAAATTTCATTTACAATAGCTAATATATACTTTCTGTTTTTCAATTAATAGATTACAAATTAGCCCCTTCAGTGAATAGATATCTGCATTCATAATTTGTTATGATCATGCATTAGTACATGGACTGCATATTTCACTGATGTTCTTATGTTTTAATGATGTTGCTCTCCATAAATATGTTGTTGCTTACTTTTCGATGTAGCGGTGAGGCAAGTAAACAGGTATGAAGTTATAGCCTCCACAATTCATCAACTTTAGAATGCAACTGCATATGTAACCTTAAGTGTCTTGTGGGTATAACAAAATAAAACTTACTTAAACTTCATTCACTGCTAGCTACTGAAATGTTAAAAAAAATTGATGGCTAATTTTCTCAGAATACTATTATGCTATATTAATTGTATGGCAAAACAATTATAGAAAATTATGTTCATCAGAGATACCTTGTTGACAAACTAAATCAGCAAGTTTTCATGTTATAGGTAGTAGCTAGGTTGTTTACAACAACTGTTCTCTGAAATCATTTTGACCATTAAATCAATTCATAGCAAAGACTGTTTCTCTCACAACAAAGTTGCGCTGTATAGTAACTGTATCAGTAGTAGCTATACTCTTCCTACTTTTTATGTGACCCCACCCCCTTTTCACCATTGGTTAAGCCGCCACATCACAAAATAATGACCAAACTTCATAATAGTAATAATAATAATAATAATAATAGGCCAACGACCAATAAAATCATAATGAGAGAAATAGCCTGAATAAGCAAGTGTTTGATCAACCCATTCTAACTCCATTGCTAACACCGTTGTTATCTTATTTCAGTTTCCTCTTCATCTCACTCTATTATACTGCCTTATTACTGCTACAAACGTTTTGCACTCTCCCCTCACATAATCTAATTCACAAAAGTTTCAGGTGAGCTACTTCCAAGCAACAACAACAATGTTCACAGCTTACTGAATTCCTGAATGTAAATGGAATTTTTGTAGTGACAGTGTTATACACAACCTCAGAAAATATACGAAGATCAGTATATCATATCATTAAGAGACAAGCAAATGGAAGTGAGAAAAGAGTTGTAATCCTCAAAATGATGCACTGACAAATCTAGATCTAAGCTGAAAAACAAAACTTACCAAGTCTCCATTTAATGACTGAATTCCTTGTACCAAATACCAACAGAAGCAAACCTAAAAGTTAGCATAAAGAAAAACTACCTACATCAATGTTTGCTGTTGTTGTTTTTTGTAGCTAATAACTCACGAGAAAACACCTCCTCAGTGAAGTCATTTTTCAAAGTTACCAATTTTAGGTTAGCATCAAACTAAAAGGTACCTGAAATTGGTGAGCTTTTAACACTGACCTCAAGAGGGCGTGGTTAGTGTTTATAATATCCTGTAGCCATTTATGGCAAATTTTCTACACCAGAGAGTAGTATTCCTGAACTCTTAGTCAACTGTATGAAGTTATTAGTCAATATCCAAAATAGGAGGCAATTCAAGCTTAAAGTAAAAATAAATAGTTAGATTTTTAAAAAATGAAGAAAAAAAATGATAAAAAAAAAGTTAAATAATACAAGTCACTAGGTAGGAATATACAGCTAGCTAACTGTAGCTGAAGTAATAACCTTCTTTCAAATATAAGGTGATGATTAATGACAAGTCTTTTAATCTATTGTGATAATTGGTATAAATTAGATAACCAAATATTATCATTTCAGATCCTATATCGTGTGCATGTCTGCCAGCCAGCACAGCACAAAGCAGACGAGAGAAGAGTGTAGATGAGTAAATAGTAACCACAAGTTCAGTAAGGAATGTACTCTAGTATTTGCTTCATTCAAGCTACTGACAAAACTATCGTTAAAAGCGGAATATTGTTGCTGCTGTATTTAGAAGTTGATTTATTAGATATAGGTTTGAAATTTCAGTAGAGATAGTTACTATCAACAACTTCTCAAATCACAGCTTTTGTCATTCATGAAATATAACAACTTAGTGATTTGATGATAATAGAGTAGAGTAGAATTGTTAAGCTACTAATATGGAGTGGAGTAATTATCTTTCACATTTTGTCCTAATATGATGTTAAAAGCATTCCTTTTACTCTTATGTTGACTCTAGAGTACAACCCATAGCCACACAATTTGTAGTGTAAATTAGTCAGTGTTCTAAGACATAAATTCAACCACTACTGACTGATAAGTCACATTTGTCAACTGACAAGTTGTGACAATTATCAAAAAACATACTGCAGTTTAGTTCTATAAAAATGCTTACTGGAAAGATTTACTGTGTAGTATTTGGACATGTATTAATACTATCACTAGTTAGTTATTTCTATCCCATAATTCCCTTTAACACAGAGGTCAAGTAACAGCAGAACTATTTATTAAATTTTGAATCAAGATACCTTGCATATTGTACAAGCCTGCCTATTAATTTACAGGAAGTGTAGGATCGAGTGGTAAGCATAGTCTGAGAATATACAATCATAGTTAAATTATGAACATGTATTATTTGTACTGGGCAGACAAGTCATAGAATTTGGATAAATAAGTGGGAAGGTCTAGCCAGTAAGTTTCATGAATGGTAATTGTAACCCTAGATTTATCAACCCCTCCCCTCAACTTTGTGCATGCAGCATGAAATGAGAATTATATCAACCTCACTGTTTCTCAGTATTCTTACATTCACTAAGTGCATTTTATTCCTTTCACCAACTTAAAAAAAGAAAGAAAAAAGACAGCCTATTTTCTGTTATTTTCAAAGCATGTGATACAAAGATCACAACTAATGAAAAAAGTAGTCCACACTGTGCATGGTTTTTGTTTATGGCCCCCTTTTTTACTCTCCAATATAAAAAGTTTAATGTGAATCAATCAATCAATCAAATCAACTATAATAAATTTAAATTGGTGTTTTTAAGTGATTTTGTTTTCACTGATTGATTTGGTCCTGTCCTGCAGCACTAAGCAAAACATCAACTTGAGATGCAGTCATTGTTGAGTGTAGATTCTCTGGATCAGCCTGCAGATAGTATATACCAATGAAATAAATACTCCAAGTATTTTGTTTCATGTTCTTCCCCATTCTTCTACAAAGTAAAAACAAAACAAAAAAACTCACCATAAACAAGTGGAAAAAATCATTTCCCATCAGTGATTCAACATTAGCCGTAACTTTTGGAAAGAGCTTAACAAAGTCCTAAAATAAATGAAGAAAGATTAGGAAACGAAGGTAACCTCAAAAAAATAAAATAAAATAAAAAATAAAAAATAAATAATAACTAGTGATGTGCTTGAGCACAAATGGCGAGCGAGCCTAAAGACTATACTATTTTTATATGAATGATTTTGACTTCTAACACTGAAGCTACTGAAAATAAGGTCGAGTTTTTAAATTACGCATACACTGTAAAGGGATTTCAGTACCATAGTAACAACTCGCTGCAACTGTTTGAATTGAAGGAAAACAACAACAACAAAACAATACACGCTATTTAAACGTTTTCCTTGTGATATTCTTTAGCTAAATAGTGGCTGTAAAGCACAATGCTATGACACAACTGGACACACCTACACAAGACTTACCTTCGCGGTTAGTCTAGTGGACAATGCATTTTCAAGTCAATACTGTTGCGTATGGCTTATAACCCTGCCAAAGAGCGCATTGACTTACCACTGCCACTAACTCGAATAGAAATGGAAGTCCCGTAAGTTTTCACGTTTTAACTGCACCCGTAAAAGAATTCAAAACGGTAAACAATTCTTCAATTTCTATGGTGATACGGGTAATGATTGCTAAAAGAAAGATTCTGTTTAGTGAAGTTTGGGACGGGGTCGACAACCGAACTAACACAAAAAAGCGAGGGTCAAAGTACAAAAATGCCTTACGTACGTCCAAACATATATATAAACAAACAAACATCCCCGATTTTCAATTGTGTTACCCCTGTGTGTCGCTCGCTACGCTCGCTCGCCAATAATAAGAATACCCTTACTTTATGTTCCTACCACAATACCAAATCAAAATAGGAAGCCTTTTATATACTAGTGAATTCTGAACCTACAGGCCCTGAGCCAAAAACACAACCCTTACACCAACTCAGCCCACACTCACCAACTCAGCCCACATTCACCAACTCAGCCCACATTCACCAACTCAGCCCACACTCACCAACTCAGCCCACACTCACCAACTCAGTTAACCAGTTAACACTCACCAATTCAGCCCATTAAGTCAGCCCACGCTCACCAACTCAGCCCACACTCACCAACTCAGGCAATTAAGTTAGTCCACACTCACCAACTCAGTTGACACTCATTAAGTCAGCCCACACTCACCAATTCACCCACACTCACCAACTCAGCCCACACTCACCAACACAGCACATACTCTCTCTCTCTATATATATATATACATATATTATTCATTTGATACTGAAGAATACCACAAGTCTGTTGGCTTAGTATTTACGTGCGTGCTGCAGACGCTTTACCAACTTAAGTAATTGGTGGTGTGGGAGAAAAAAAGGGGTCACACGTACCATATAAATAAGCAAAATAAAAATAAATAAACACCACAGAATCTTGATTGTGTAACCTGTATAAATGTCTCGCTTGCTTCGCTTGTTCGCCAATAAAACACATCTTGACATACCAAATAAGCTTTTCAAAGCGTTTAACCAATAATCCCATTGCTGAGACAATTCTAGAGACTCAAGAGTTGAGAATTGAAAATTATAGATGCTAGTGGAAAACTAGCTCAAATGAAGTATATAGTAGGTAGCTTTACATAGTTGGCTAAATAAACTAAAAGTACAATCATAGGTCTGGCCAAGACACTCTAACTAAAGATCTGGGAGTCTCAGGCTACACTTACATGCATACATTTAGAAAAGCGAAAACCATTCCCTTTGACTTTCTAATATATGTTTAATATACTAGTGATGTGCTTTAGCACAAATGGCGAGTGGGTTATTGTGCACATGTAATTCAACAAACAGTAGCTAAAGCATTTGAAATTAACCTTAAATCTGATAAAAATTAATTCGGTCTTAGGAAGGCATCATTCAATTCATTTATTCTTAAAAAGTAGATACATGAGCCTGACCAGTAATAAATATGCAATTGCTTTCTTATTTCAAAGTAGTGGTAGCTTCTGCAGCATGAAGCTTTTCTGACTATCTAAATGACCAGTAAGTAGTTTCTGACAATTGAAAAAACATTCCAACTACAAGTGGTAAACAGTATTCAATGCCATAGTAACTCCTTGCCTTATCTGTTTGACTTGAAAAAGAAAACAGTTCTAAAGATAAATTACTGCTATAATAGCCGAAAAACTGGGAAAAAGCCTAAAAAATTGTGTAAGGACAGCCAAAGACTTCTGTGCTATTCTTTAGCTAAGTAGTAGCTGTAACACACAACTCTTTCACATGTACTTGTTCATTGGATATGCCAACACCAGATTTGTATTCGATTCGTAACTTGACTACAGGACAGATAAAAATATGAACTCTGATAAGTTTGTAAGACCTAACTGTCCGCAAAAGTTCAGATATGTCAGAAACAACCTATTCAAATGGGTAAATACTTGGATGATACGGGTAAAGATTGATAAATCAAAGGATTATGTTGATTGGAGTAGAGTATGGGGCGGGGTCACCATCCAAATGAACACAAAAATGCAAGGGTTAAAGTAAAAAATGACATATGCATGTACACACATAACATATACACAAACAAATAAAAAATATTCCCGATTTGCAATTGTGTTTACCCCTGATAGTGTCTTGCTCACTTTTCTCGCTCGCCAATTAAATATTGTACAGTAAAATTATATTTCACCTGGTTAGTTCCAACTATTTTTAAGGTTTGATTGCTCTCTCATTGCTAAGTAAATATTTTAATTGACCTACATATAATGTGAGGGAGGCTTGTTTTTGAGCATCACAATGGACCACATTCCCCATCACCAGAAGTAAATAAGGTACAACCTGAATCTGAAAGAATTATTACAACATGTATGTTATTATAATTACAAAATTTAAATTATATGAAAATCCACCAACCACAAAGCTAGTTTTATAGTGAGTGAGACAGTGATTGAATGCAAGACAATTATGATATAGGAGCAGTACAAAACACAATGACACATTACTAAATAAAGTAAAAATGCAATTCCATGACAATATGACCATAAAAATAGTATACTCTTAATGTAGACAATAGGGTAGTGTATTTTTATATTACTTTCAGTCCTCTTTCTGAAGGATTTCAGTTTTAGGGCCTAAGTTCTGGACTAACTTCTCAGTATTATTAGAAACATTTAAACTTTTAAGACCACAACTCAATCACCCTGAGGGTGTGACCAAACTGATGCTAAAGATCATTTGCTCATTATTCATGTTGACTCCATGACTTTCTGATTCATGGGTAAGTTAATACATCATTGTACAATGTACAAACAATATTATTAATCATTTATCAAACTAACTTGTTAGTAATGTGAATCATCGATTTTTAAATCTATGAGCAACACGTCTGCATCTATTCTTGCTCCCAAATACGAGTATTTTAATTTTATAAAATACAAAGATCATGTTGGGATGCAGAAATGGTACAATAGTGCAACAAAAACTGGATGAAAATTAGGAATGATTTAACCAAACATAAACAAAACTTGAAATTAATTGGTAAATGGATACACATAATAATACACATTCATGTCAGTAACGATGACCACAAAGTATGTATTCATGAATAATTCATTACCTGAGCCGGGTGAGTAAAGTGTTATCATAATGAATAGGTAAAGCTACCTACAACATGGATAGGAGAGATAGACAAAGGTGAAAGGGGATCCATGACTCAAGAAGAGCTGAAGAGAGGAAAGGAGGAGGATAAGTAAAGCTGAGATTGCTTAGGAAGAAAGAGAACAGTAAGAAAAACTGTTGCAACTAAAACAAAGGGTAGAGAAGAATAAGAATGGATAAAATACCTTGTGCTACGGCATTCCCAATTTGCTGAAGTTAGCACATCAAGTCCCATGTGTGGCGGGGTACTTGCTAGTAACTAATTAATTTTTCTTTTAATTAACGACTACATTTTTCTTCCTTTCCTCACTCTCACATTCCAACACAACCCTTTCTTTTGTTAGTTTATTTGTTTTGTTTTTGTATCATTCATAACTATATATCATAAACATTTTAAACTTTCAAGTCCTAGATATGGTATAGCAATTTTATTGAACATATTGGCTAGAGACACAGTCCGGCCCACGTTTATGTGGCAAGATAGTTGACTCCTCACATGGGAGTCATTTGTGGCAGGGCTAGTGGCACGCAATGAAGCTATAGGTATAGTTCCAAATTGGTGCAGTGATGATGGCAGGCCGACAAGGAATACAAGATTCACTCAATCATTCGGATGTTAGGACGATAGGAAAGCTTGACATACACCAGGTATATTCGTACTGTGCCAGAAACATTGCAAGGAGTGGCAATGATGTTGGCATCAACAAGGCAAGCATAACAGATGCACACAGACTCACTCATGGACCATCCCTCCCTCTTATCTTGGTCATTGACTTAGTTGTTCCAACTAAATAACACTCACTATTTATCTGCCAGCATCACTGGTCCAGTTAGGGGGAAAGTCACTGGCTCTGGCCAGCTTCCCTCTGGCTGGGTAGAGTAAAACCTTGCCTATTAGAGCAAGATTAATAATAAGATGAGGGGGTATGGCTATGAGTGGTGATTAAATGAAGGTTAAAGCATAGATTTAACCAAGGTTAAGGAAGTACAAGATAGGTGCATGGGAAAAATACTATAAGCATGGTGTGAAGGGGAGGAAGGTCTATTAATATAATGAGGAGGAGACATCACATCATTCAGGGAGTGAGATAACAACCTCACTCACTGTGAAGGGGCAGTGGACTGGGCAGAGTAAAACACTGCTTATTACCCCCAACCAAAGCAGGATTAATAGGATGAGGGGGTTGGGTAGGGCCTCAGCCTAGGCCAACCTGCCAAGTCATTAATTTATTATCATGTACTGAATCCTACTGTAATAAATTACTACATCAATGAATCATCTAAAGTGCAAACCCTCAATCCCACCACCCCACCCCCCAAACTAATTTATATTCCTCTGCCTATGGTTCCGAGTAAATCAGTATAATCTCCAAAAATCAGAGTGTGACAGACAGACAAACACAGATAGGGTGACTATACTATACTACTATAACCTGCACCTCACACATGTGCACTGAGAATTAATTAAAATAAGTTGGCAATCCAAGGAAAACTTAATAAGCGGCATGAAGACAAAAAAGTTGGCTTATCTCTAACTCTAAGTATAATAAGGTAATTGTTGTGTGCATAAAACTGAGTCTCTACTTTACAGGAACTGTATTGCAGTAAACTCTGACATAACCATGGGAATTTCAAAATCCACTATACTTATCAACTTGTAAGGAAGATTAAAACGCCCTTGATTCCTGGCATGATGAGCTGCCTTTTCCTGAGCTGAATTGTTGGACATCCTACCATGGAGGACATTTTACTCTATCAGACAAAAAAAAAAGCAAGGACAAATTTCTGCCAAGTAAATTTCATTGATGTGACAATACAAATGGGCAGGACATAAGCTTGGTATAAAATACATCTAGGCAATGAACCCACACATAAATCTCTTTTTATTAGGGCAGTAAAAGTCAGTGTTGAGTGGTACAATGAGAGCTAGTAGATTAAAGATCTCAGATAATCCTCTTCACTAACCACTCATGCTAAGCATCACAACACTACAAGAATGTTCTTGAGCCTAAGAAACAATTTAAATAAGTTTAAATGATATCATTGAATCTTTTTAGAAAAAGATTGGCAGATTTATTATTATTATTATTGTTACATTACTTTATTATTATGAAATTTCTTCCTATTTCTTTCAATAAGTTTTAATTGACAATATACATTGAAGGTTGCAACTAACAGGAAGAAAATATGTTGTACCATTAATTATTTGAATTTGAATTAATATAAAGTACAAACTCACACGCAAAAATTGCTCTCCCAAATCAGGATATTTAGATACCAGTAACCTGAATGGGAAAAACAACAAAAAAACAACAACTAATACATGAAGCAAAAGATAAGAGTTGGAAAAATAACTTTAATAATAAAACAAACAAATAAATAATTAAAAGGATGTATAACAACTGGTGGCCTCAGAAAATTAAAAGAGAGATTAGCTGTCCTAAAAGACCAGGGGCATGTTAATACAAAACTTATAAATGGTGAGTAACATACAAAATGTAAATGCAACTAACTTCTGCAATTAATCACTGCCACTTTATGCCCGCACTTCATGCCTACACTTCATACTTTCTTATTTTTAACACAAGTAAGCAATTTAACACGAGCTACATACAGTATTTAACACCAAGTATTTGCATAACTGGTATGATTTAGTGTGAAAGTGACAATAACAACTTATCTTACCTAATAACTTTAGCTGCTGCTGCTTGCTGAATATAAATTGAAATAGGAGCTGGAGAAAAATTAAAGTTACACAACTGAGAGTAAATTCTATATTAACAACCATAATGTCTGTCCAAAACAACCCTTGTGTAAATTTCATTGACATGTATGAATAATTGTTACCTTTGGTGGAAATCTCTGATGTAGAAAGTTTGGTCATAGAGTTTGTTGCATCTTCCTGGAGCTTTAGAATGCCCACTAGGCCAGTCAGAATAGACTGTTGCACTTCCTCATACTTCACTAGCAAGCATAACAGCTCCAGTGCTGCAAACAATGGAATGAGCATCTACAAGTATGGAATTTTTTTTTATTTTTATAGATTATACCTATAGGTGAATATGTTTCTTCAAGAATTAGTTCCTTAACCAAATTTTAAAAAAAGTATTTGTTCTTAGTTTATTTACCGGCCATTAGTTTTCTCAAAGTAGATGCTAGTAGAACTACATAATATTTAATTTATATCCTAACCCTCATGCTGAATGCCAAAATGTAGACTCTTCAGGAGCTGCAGAGAAGGTTCGACAATAGAAGCACTAGCAACACCTACTGCATCTTGAACTTGTCTGAGTGTATATGCTGCCATTCTCTGTGCATCAGGGGAGGAAGAAGACAGTAGAGATATTAAAGCCTTGTAAACTTGGCTCTGATAACATGGATTACCCTTCAATAAAAAACAACAACATAGTTGTAATAAAAGTATTATATACACTGTATTCATGTAACATACAGAAGATAGTTGGTAAAGAAGATTACGTGCAGCTTCCTGTGTTTCACTAGATGGAGAGATTGCCAAACATTCAGCAACCAATTTTACTCCTAAAAATACATGCATGTTTTTGCTTAATACAAATTAATGAGATCTAAAAAAAAAAAAAAAAAAAAAAAAAATGAAACAAAAAACAACAACAACAACAAACAATAACAACCATGAAACTTCCATTGCAAGTAACTGGCAAGTGAGAGAAGTGAACGAGACACTATCAGGGGTAACACAATTGAAAATCGGGGATATTTGTTTGTTTATGTGTGGACTTACATTATGTCATTTTGTACTTTGACCCTCACATTTTTGTGTTAGGTTTGTGGTCTACCCCTTCCCATACCTCCACTAAACAGAATCTTTCAGTTTAGCGATCCCATATCATTCAAGAAAATTTAATCGGTTGCCCCTTTGTATTATGTTGTTTCTAAATGCCACAAGACACGCTTAAGCCTTAAAAACTCGTTTGTTATGGCAAAAGGTTACTATGGTATTGAGACACTTTACCAGACACAATTTCAGAAAATCAGACGTTTATATAGTAGCTATGAGTGCTTGTTGTCAAGAGCTACTGGCAATTCAGATAGTCAGAATGCGATATTAGAGACTACAGAAAAAGCACATCACTAGTTGCTCTTTGATTGCAATGGATCTTTTTGTTTTATTTATGTAACTAATATCATATATTACTAGTGATGTGCTTCTTCTCAAATGGCGAGTGAGCCATTCTGTACAAGTAATTCAAACAAAGCTGCAAAATGGTTGCCTAAATGTTATAGCTCATATTCACCTAGAAAGAATCTTTGGGTGACAAATCATCCTAATCACCTTCCAATCAGCCCCTGCATACTTGTACCTTTAGGATAAACAAACTGCCCCTCTCTCCCCCCCCAGTCCGGGCTAGAAAGCCAGATTTTTTGGCGAACCTTGTTTTTGTATACAAACAATTATTTAAACTTATTGAGGTCAATTTATACATGCTGAATTCAAATCTGATGAGTGCCAGTTGCGAAAACTTGAGCATTTCTCGATTTTAAAATGCACCTTTTAATTTTTCGTATTTTGAAATCAAATAAATCATCTCATCTACCATTTACTCAAGCATTAGGCCATAGTAGCTTCTCAATGGAATTAGTTCTTCTCAGACATAGCATTTATAATGACATCAAATTTTTATCTGCTGAGTTCCTGTTTGTGCACTATTATTACCTTATATGGTAATTTCCGTCACTTTGTTTGTGCCACATGCTTGCTCATGCTCAAACTGGTAGTATAGTCTAGTTTAGAAATAAAACGTGGTTACTTCCTTCAAGAAACTGAAAGTTCGTAATTTATAGCCATGCTCTACTTTATTCTGAAAGTTAGAAACAACCAGCAAAGCTTATCCAGAACAAGAATCTAGAGTTTCTATGCAGCAAGTAAGCTTCATAAGCTAACAGATGGTGAATTGCACTTCACAATCATGTATTAGCTAAGTCATATTGAGTGATACTTTTAGAAGTGCAAGATAGAAATAAGTGACTAGCTGAGTTTTACAAAACTACGAAATTTTTTTTGCATTCAATTGTCTTAAAGACTGCATGTTCTGTTGTCAAGAATGCTCAGTAAAATGTCCTCAAAAAATTCCAGTAGCTTCATGTAGAAGACATGCGTGTAGAACTACTGGATGGAAGACAACTTCCAAATAGTTAAATGAGTAGTCTTCATATTACACCAAGTAGTCTGGAGTCCTATGAAGTACTTTTACAGATAAATGGTTGCCAATTTGGCAACTTTGGGAAACTCAGAGAAATTGTGAAAATTTAAAATGGTCACCATGAAATTGATCAGATCCAACATTTTTCAGGTACTAGCAATATCTAGTATAGAATTCCTGGGAATTATTCCTGAACCAAGTTGAGGCTAGATACAATTCCAAATGGATCCAGATAAATTACTGACTATGAAGGAAATGTATTACATAGTAGAATTCTTTTCTGATTGTATTTTTCAGTTCAGACACTGCAAATTTCAATTGTGCCGCTTCTGCTTAAATTAAATATATGACTTAGTCAGAGTTCTTGTATAGTGTGCTGCATACAGTAGGTTAATGAGTGAAGTCCTCATGCAAGAGATTAAAATGAGTAATAATAGCTATATAATTGTCTAATAATCAACTACAGAGTTTTAGGGCTGTTTATAAATCTTTCTTTCAGAGTTGAAATGAAACACAAGCAGACTGGTCTACTTTAAGAAGGTTCCCCAAAGAATTACTAAATATGTTGCTTATATTTTCCTGCTGTCACTGAAGGCTTCTTGTTTAAGATTGTACACTTTCATTTAATTATTCAGCTACTCGCTACATACAGACATATATTTAACAATTCTGGAGACAGTGTAATGCTTCTGATTTCCTATCTTGATTGCCATTGGTTCTCCAAATTGGTCAACAGAGACAGCATTCTAGTTCCATGGATGGTCAACAAATAAGACCTACTTTAGCCTCTGAATCAAGAGAATGCATTTTGAGCAGATGAAGAGAGGTGGAGAACATATCATAAATGTCCTACCGATTTCATTTTAAAACAGGCTTGGCTAGTTCCAATATAGCTGTTTTGACAGCTGCTAAAGCTGCAAGTTTTTAGTATGGTGAATGTATTTCATCTGGTTATTGGCAAAAGATAGCTAAATATGTTACGTGTTGTGAGAATGGTATTATTGTAGATATGAGGCATTAATAACAGGACTAAACAAGTAGGTGGTAGATTTTAGAATACTCAAATCCTAGCAAAAAGCTATTGCTTCATTGCTCATATTATTCAACCAAAATGCATCAGCCTGCCATCACACTCACACTCATGTGTCCAGCATGTGCACCAGTGCATATCCTTCCCTTTTGACTCTAGCATGTCAAAGTTATCATACCATTGAAATATTTTACTAGCTGTTTTAGTGAGTACCATCATTTGTAATGTAGTAGCATTATCCTCAACATACTGTATGTATTTGCTACTGACTTTATGAAACAGTAATCCATGTCATAGCTATGTAACTCTATCATGGGCAAAATCTTGACCATATTTTTGGCAGTTATTTTGCAATTTCGCAGTGTCTGAGGCCTCCAATTTGAAAAAAAAAAAAGCCATCAGAAATGAATTTTGTACACCTAATAACCATGCTGGACATATAACTTGAAATAACAACAACATTTTTTTGAACTAAGAATATTCATCGCGAACAATTAAATTTTCATAATTTCCCGGAGTTTTCCAAAGTTACCACTTGGGTAAACCAAGTTAAATTTATTCTAGAACCACTTGGGGATGCAAATCTGTAAAAGCAACTTTCATATAGGGTTTTGTAGACTTAAAGCAGCAATTCCAATAATAATTGAGATAAAATTTCATTTTTTAAAATTTAAAACAAAACACTCAATGTTTCATCACTGGCACTCACCAGATCTGAATTCAGTACAAAAAAAATGGGTCTAGAAAAGTTACTTTATATCCTAAAACAAGGTTATTGGTGCTCCAGCCTGGACTACCCCCCCCCCCCCACTCCGCAAATATTAATGATATGAAAGTTTTTTTTTTCTTGGCTTTAAATTAATCATGATTAGTTTATGCGAAAAACTTTCCTTTTCTGTTGCTATTCCTACTAGCACACCAGTCTGACTTTGAGTTAGACCAGTTCAGCCAAACTTGCAGGGTCTTATGAATAGAATGGCTGTTTGCTTGCTTCTTTAAATGAAGATTAAAGACAGCTATTTATAGTCATAAATTGTTAGGAAAACGTGACGTTTTGGGTGTGGTCACAACGAGCACGTATGTGACACATGCACACACAAAAATATGATCACCCCCCCTTTAAATGTTTTCTCGATCAGTACCATAATTTTAGCTAAAAATACGTTAGCTTTATCTCAATTTTACCCATTAATGTAGCATCCAGACTATCTAAATGACTCAGTTGTAGCTCCTGACAAAAAGCACTAGATATATAAAACACGTTTGAGTTTTTAAATTGCATATGGTAAAGGGTTTTAATGCCATAGTAACCACCATAACTTCGTGACTGAAAAACAACAAAAAACAAAACCAAAAAAACCAAAAAAAAACACACACAAGGAAACACAGTTTTGAGCGTTACTGGGGGGAGGGGGAGACAGATTAAAAAATAACAGGGAGGTGACATATTTATTATGTTCATTGTACTGCAAACACAACACTTTCACCACACACACATACAAACACTTGTTACTGGATATACCAATTAACACAAACACTAAATAAAAGCATAATTCAAGGAAGTTTATAGACCTAACTGCATCCTACAAGGATCCATATCTGAAACAGCCTAATTTAAAGGGGGTAAATGACTGAATTCTTGGCTGATGATACGGGCAAAGAACACTAGCAAAAAGATTCTGTTTAGTAAAAGTATGGGACGGGGTCGACCAACCTAGTAACACAAAAACACAAGGGTCAAACACAAAAATGACATCCATCCATCCAAAATTACATATAAACAGACAAAAAATATCCTGGATTTTAAATTGCTTTACCTCTGATAAATCTGATAGTCTCTTGCTCACTTTGCTTGCTCACCAATAATATTTATGAAAATACTCCTCAAAGCAATGTCAGAGACAATTTTTTTTTAGTTTTTGGTCTTGACTATCACAGCAGTCATTTTTTTTCTATCTTAATACAGATTAAGTTAGCAACATGCAGATAGAAAGAAAACTATAATCTTAAAAAATAATAATTATTATCTTGAATTTGAGCTGTTGTATTATAATTCAGTACAGAATAGAATGCTATATTACTATGTAAAACAACAGCTCAAATATTTGTCAAAATAATAATAATTATTATCAGATAACGTAGTAATGAGCCTCTAGCTTCTCGTTATAATCTTCAAGTTCATGCAAACTGAAATTAATAGCTATTACCATAAATCCCCACTGAAAAAAATGACACAGTAAGGTAATAGTTTAGTTTAGTGTCATTCAACTAATTCTGTACATTTGACTTCTAATTTACAGAATTAGGCAGATCAGTTCTCCATAATGTACAATGGTGCTAGTCACTATGAGTGTATGTCTTTCAAGTTGTTTGGCATTTTTAATACTCACCAAAGCTTTCACACAGAAGTTCTTTATATTGTCTCCCTTTGTTGGCAATAATAGTAAGGAGGAACAGTGCCTCAGTTTTTACAGATTCCTTTGAAGAATTAAGGCATTCCATTAGTGTCAAAATGCCACCAACTTCCAAGAACTCCATCAGAAAATACTGCCTACGCATTATGATGCAAAGTGAAGGCATTAATTTTCTGTTCAGAAACAAACTATTAATACTTGAAAAGAGCTTACTTTTCCTATCCGAAAAAATACTTTAAAGTTCTCATGATAAAGACAGATTAGAAGGAAAACAACAACAAACATACCCACTGACAGAGCCAACCATCACTGCAAGGGACTTCAATAGCAGATCCAAACACGGATTATTCATATACCTGCAGAAAACAAAGAGAATTTTTTTCTTACTTCACATTTCACGATTACAATATCTACTTACGATATTCTGAGCCAAGCTATTATTCGAGCATTGAAAAGGCTGGCACAATCATTAAATTGCTGTTCAAGCTCAGGAGCTGTCAAGTGCTCACATTGTTCCACGAAATCCAACAACATATGCTCTCTTATTTTGTTATCTCCCTACACCAACAGCCAATGACAACTAAAACACCATACTCCTTGGATGTTATAATCAAATCACTTTCACATCTATTATCACATTTACTCCAACTCGCATTGGACTGCAGTGTGTCTCAGACATATACTAATGCACAGGCTAAACTGTTCCCTTTGCAACGTCCTAGCTAATTGCATAACTAGTGGAATTCACCAGACCCCCAGACAAGACAGCGGTGAAGCGTCGGTTGTATCTAGTTGGGCGGAGCCCGACCTCTGCTGAAGGGAGAGGTCGGGTAACAAGCCTATACCCGGGTTTGTTCCCCGCTGCGCTGCAACGTACGTTGCATTCCAATCAGATTGCAGTGTAGTTAAATGCTAAGAGAATAGCTGACTCAGCAGGAACAAGCCCGGGTATAGGCTTCAGGGGCGGATCCAGGGGGGGGGCCCAGGCCCCCCCCCCACCCCTCCCGTACACACACACCACACACACACCACACACACACCGACATGTGATACACACAAGGCACAAACATGTAATACAGCCAGCATTTAATACTTCTTTCTGTGGTTAGTGTACTTCGTTTACACCATGACCACTTACTTGTGCTGGCATTCTACTAACATTGCCTTATGATAGCAAGAGTGCCAGTTTGTAATGTGAAAATGTCAAAGAGAGTTCAGTCTAAAGATCCAATTCAGAGCTCGACCTGTGGCAGCACAAATAGAAAGCTGACTCTGAATTAGCTGTAATCCTTTGTACTCCAGAGAAAAGCCTAGTACATGCAGATTGTGATTTCTTTCCCAATATTCACACTCTTTTATGTATAATGGGCACATTGCCAGTTACAAGCTGTGAATGTGAACGTTCCATCAGCATGCTCAAATTGATCAAGACTTCACTGAGGAGTAGTATGGGACAAGACCGTCTTAATGGATTGGCAAATTATTACCACTGTGACATTGAAATTACTTCAGAGGAAGTGGTGGATGAATTCTCATCCAAGACGGATGGTATTATGACTATATAACTTGCTTCAATAAATTCTTGACTAATTCTTTATTGTTGTCAGTGAGTGTAATTTTTTTCGTGTATGTAACAAATTGAAATATTCAGAAAGAAACCAAAAAAAATTAATTAGTGGGTGTGATAAAATGGGTGTGGTCAAGTTTCCACTTAACTTTCGGCCCCCCCCCTCTATAATGCATCCGCCCCTGGGCTTGTTACCCGACCTCTCCCTGCAGCAGAGGTCGGGCTCTGCCCAACCAGGTTGTATCCTCAATCTTACGTTGTCCCATTTTTTAAGGATCTGCCTCACTTCATTGAAGGATGGAGCCGTCATTATATATTCCTCGTAGAGTCACTATAATTTCTAGTTAAAGCGCATCAAGTTTATTGTTTCCAAGCAACCAAGTTTTCCAACTAGCCACCACGCCCACATATTTTGGAACAGCGCATGCTTGTTTGCGCTAAAAACCGCCCCCTATACAACAACCAGGAACCACCACGCCCAACGTAGGAGGAAGTTTATTGTTTCCAAGCAACCAAGTTTTTCCAACTAGCCACCACGCCCACATATTTTGGAACAGCGCATGCTTGTTTGCGCTAAAATCCGCCCCCTATACAATAACCAGGAACCACCACGCCCAACGTAGGAGGAACTGTTACGTTTGTAAAACGGTCGCCTCTAATCCGCCCCTCTCTACCAGCCCCTCCCTTTCTGCTTCGAATAGGATGGCCGTGTCCATTGATAGCCTTGGATATAAGAAAAATGACTGGAAGAAGATCCAGGAAAGAACTTTTACAAACTGGTTCAACGACAGGCTACGGGGACACCTCAAAGTAGCTAAAGTGCAGGTAAGGGCGCCAGAGTACATGCAAAAAGATTTCATGCAAAAATATTACAAAAGAAGATTACTATTAACTTCTTAATCTCTCCTTAGGTACAAAGTCTGGAAACGGATTTGCAAGACGGAATTTTACTCATAGAATTATTGAACAAACTTGCTACTCCTAGATCAGTTGGCAGATATAACAAGAATCCTCGGCAAAAGCTACAGCAAGTAGAAAATTTAGGAGCAGCATTACAGTTTATCTACTCAGAAAAAATTAAACTTGTCAACATCGGTAAGTGATTTAAAGGTTATTAAAGCAGAATTTTTGTTTCACCAAAGTGGTTAGGTTAGTCTTTCGTGTTGATCGAATCCTTGGATTTCAGATGGTACGCACACTGTTTTGGTCATAGCTATATACTTTTAACCCTCTTCCTACCATTATAAAAAGCACTAAAAGTGGTCTTTTTTGACCAATGATCTTCAATACCATATTACTCATTAATAAATACATTTTGGAGGGAATGACAATAAACAAATAAAGCAAAAATAACAAATAAAGCATTTTTGATGAATGATTTCTTACCTAAAAATTTATATGATTTTGGAAAACTGTGATCATATATGATTATTTTTTCTGTGGCTGGTTGGAAGAGGGTTAAACTATATAAAATATACCTAGACTTGGAATGCCTGTGCCACAATAATAAAGATTTACATCTGTTGTAAGCTAGCCCAAGAGTTCAATAGTTGCTATGTGGTTGACAGCATTTAAGTTGGTCTCAAGCATAGCCTTCTTTTCAGGCCTAAAAGTCAATGCCCATGGTTGCCAATTTCAGTCAAAGATGCCTTACCAACCTACTTAAGAGCTCATGCAAAGGATACATGCATAAATTTAAACTTGATATGTTCCTCTTGAGAGCGTTTTGCTCGCTCACATTGCGAGTTTAAAACATGCAAGTAACTAATTTGTTTGTAGCAACTGATTTAACCCCCCTCATAAATGATTGACTTGGCAGTAGCTCATATTGAGCTGTTTCTATTTCTTAGCTCATTGGAATTTTAGTGTTTTAATTTAGTTGCTTGTTGCAATACAGGTCCTGAAGATATTCATGGAGGCAATTTGAAGCTCATCCTTGGACTGATCTGGACACTGATTAAAACATACCAGATTAGATCTACAGGGAAAAACATATCGACCAAAAAGGCTATGTTAAAATGGGTGGATTCCATCATTCCAGAATATGGATGCTCTAATTTCACCACTGCCTGGAATGATGGTCGACGACTATGTGGTGTAGTAGACCATCTACGACCAGGAGCTTGTCCAAATCACAAAGCTCTCAATTCAGCTAATGGCTACGAAAATTGTCAGTTAGGAATGGATCTTGCTGAACGTCTGCTAAATGTCCCAAAAGTCATGGATCCAGCTGACCTCAACAATCCCAGCATTGATGAACTCAGTGTCATGACCTATCTTTCCTACTTTTGCTCGCCTAGCAATAACCAGCTTCTTGATTGGATTCAAAAAAAAATTCCTGAGAATAACATCAAGAATCTTTCTACCGACTGGAATGATGGAATCAATCTTGCAGCTCTTGGAGAAGCCTGTTTTCCAGGTTTATGCCCAAATTGGAAAAATTTGGAGCCAACAAATGCCATAGAAAACAATGAACAACTTCTTCAGCTCATGAAAGATAAACTTGGTTTAGAATGTCCATTGTCTGCTGCTGAACTGGCTGACCCAAAGGTTGATGAACTTGTTGTCGCAACGTATCTTAGCCAATTCAGAAATGCAAAGCTTAGTGCATCTCCTGAGGTATTCGGACTAAAGGTTCCCTCTCTTCCTAATGGATCAGCTCTGATCAAGGAGCCGGTAAAATTTGAAATTGAAGTAGCAAAAGAAATGGCAGACTTGAAGAAAGACCTTCAAGTAACAGCACATGGCCCATCTTCTGATGTGAAGGTTAACTTGAGTCCGGGAGAAAATGGACTAGAAGCAATTCTAATCCCCACAGAAGCTGGTAGCTATGACATTGTGGCTGCTTATCAAGATGAAAATATTTCTGGTAGCCCATTCAACCTTCCTGTGGCTGACCCCAGTAAATGCACAATTTTTGGTGATATTCCATCTTTCATGCAAGTAGGTCAGGATGAATCATTTTCTGTGAAAACAAGAGGAGCTGGAGTAGCTCAACTCACTTGCAAAACTGACGATAGTGACACACTTGACAGTGATATTAAGAAAGAGGAAAACGAACAATTTCAAGTTAAACTTCTCCCAAAAAACATTGGGCAGGCCAGAGTGAGAGTTAAGTGGGCTAATACCGACATACCACAGACACCATTTGATGTCAGTATCTGCAACTCTAGCAAGGCTACTGTCTCTGGGTTAGAGAAAGAAGTGAAAGCTGGTGACCCTGTCAGTTTTCAAGTTACAGCCAAAGAAGATGAGTGTGGAAAAGCAATACTAGCAGTGGTTCCACGTGGTCCTGGGGCAAACTATATGCCTGAAATAAAGAAGGAAGGCAATGGGTTATATAATGTACAGTTTGTACCCTGGGAAGTTGGACCACACAAAGTAGATGTTGAATATGGAAATTGGCATGTGCAAGGAAGTCCATTCTCATTACAAGTCATAGCAGCTCCAGATGCCAAGACTTGCAGTGCATCAGGCAAAGGTTTAAAATTTGCTGTAGCAGGAGAAAAGACAACCTTTCAAATATTTTCTCCTGAGAACGGATTACTTAAAAAAACCAATCCGGTTGGGCTTGAAATTGCTGTGAAATCCCATGAGAGTGAGACAGATGTAGACATAAAAGATAATGAAAATGGCTCATACAGCGTTTTCTACACTCCAGCCATACCTGGAAGTTATAATGTCACCATCTGGTTTTATAACAAGCAAATTCCAGGGAGCCCATTTCAGCTGGAAGTAGTTCCGCAAGCAGATGCCAGCAAGTGTCGTGCCTATGGTCCAGCTTTGCACCCAAACTCTCTCCACATCGCAGGAAACCCATTGGACATGTACGTTGATACACAAGAAGCTGGAACCGGAGATCTACGCGTAACCGTAGTAGGTCCAGATGATTCGAAACCAAAGGTTTTCATGGCAAATGATGAAGGTACATATTCCATAAAATGGGATGTTCCTGACCACGGACGTTATTTTGCACATATTTGGTGGGCCGACCAGTATATCCCTGGAAGCCCTTTCAAACTCAAAGTCAATCCTGGTCCCAATGCTGGCATGGTTAAAGCGTATGGGCCTGGCTTGGAACCAAGCTTTGAAATTGGAACTGACACCAGTGATTTTACTATCGAAACCAAAGATGCTGGAATTGGTACCTTAACTATACGAGTACACGGAGTAAAGGGAGCTTTCAAGATCCAGGCCAAACCAGTCAGTAGCAATGATGTGCGAACTTTAAGTGCTTTTTACCATCCTAATCAACCTGGAGACTACATGATTGCCATACGGTGGTCAGGAGCACACATACCTGGAAGCCCTTTCAAGGTTAGCATCAGGAAACCTGCATCAGAGGAAGACACTCCAGAAGTAAAGGAGAAAAAGGAGAAACAAAGGCCTCTACCACCCAATATATATCTCAGTCACCAAGGAGATTCCCAAACCAATGACAAAACATCTAAAGAAGATGACACTCCTGAACCAACCCCTCTTGCAGTTGTGAAAGAAAAGAAGGCCAAAAAGAATGAACTGAAGACCAAGTCAGAGATTCAAGTAGAGCAAGGGGTTGATGCAGCTAACTCTAGTGTCTCACTACCAGCAACTAAAATGCGTCCACAGCAGATGGTAGCCTCACAGCAAAAAGGAGCAGTTGTGACACATATAAGACAGGTTAAGAAAGTCACTACTACTACACAAAAAGTAGAAGGCTCTGGTGAGAAAAAGAAAGTGAAAAAGAAGAAATTTTGATAACATTCCAGAAAGCTGGATACTTATGTCACCTAGTAAATATCTTATTTTTATCCAACACTTATTATAGCATTTTATTTTTATCCAACACTTATTATAGCATTTTATTTTTATCCAACACTGTGTACTAGTATCTATATTTTAGTCATGTAAAAATATAATAAAATTAGACACAATGAGCTTCGTTTATAATTAAGAACGGAAACAACTGACACTATGAGCCACAAAGCCACTCAAACAGAAACATTGCTGTGCTTTTCCACTAACAAAAAGAGAGAAAATAAAATATGAATAGGAACAACAAAAAGAATCAAAACCTAAAAGAAATACGAATAATTAAAAAATCCTTATAGTATATGCTATATATAAGGTTTTTAGTTGAAAAGAATAATAGTTGGGTGCATGGCTTTAGTTGCGACAGCATTTGAGTTTTGTCTTTCCAGTTTCTACACCATCATCCTATGACACACAAACAGCATGAGAATAGCATATCTGGACCAAAACTATATAAGGACTATCATGATTTTACCTCAGTAGGCTTGATAATTTTGCTGGGACCAATATCTGAAGCAGCATTGGTTGCATCATTTGTTGTTGTTGTCTGGCTAACGATGTGGTAGATTTCTGTATGGTATCATGGAAACAAATACAATACAAATTTTGATTTGATTTTGTCACAAGGAAGAAGTAGAGAATCAGAGAATGGCTTAGCAGTGAGTGTTTTTCTTCTTATACATAGTAATATATTTATTATATACAGTAAACTAATGAAACCTGAGCCAGATACGTAGCAAAACATTCAAACAAATCAATTGTACCAGCTAAAATGAGACAGTATTCAGAAAATTATAAATCATACAAATAATTTTTAAATAACACAAATATTTTTAACTTGTGATTATAAGAACAGAAAGTGCAAAAGTAATTAATGTGACAAATACGAAATATGCATTAATACCTTGATGATTACTCTTTTTTTAAATGGAAACAGATTTTTGGAAGATGCAAGCCTAGGTAGTTAAATTACAGCCAATTTAGTTATTAGACTTGGATCAAGAGACAATTTTGATCACATGGAGGGAAAAAATTGAAACAGCTGGAACAAAAAAAGTATGTGGACTTGTGCTAACATGAATATAAAAAGGACGTAAGGAAGAAATGCACAGGATAATAATATTGATGATGAGGAAAATATGATAACGATATTAATAACAACAACAATAATACTACTAAATATATTATTAACAATAACCAAAAACTACTACCCCATAAAATAAACCTCCATACCTGTAAGAATATTGTGGAAAGCTGCCTCGACATTCGTAGAATCAAGTGCAGATGTCTCAATAAAAGAAAGGGTATTCTTTTCTGTAAGCAAACAATGATCATCCACACATGACGCCTCGTCGTTCTGAGGTAACTCTGCCATACATCTAAAAATACAGTTGTCCAGAATTGTGCACGGGCGCGTTGGAGTGTTCAATATGGGAGAGTATTGATGAACACTGCGTATTGAATGCCGCACACATTAAATGCTACCATGAGCCCGTGCATAGTTATGGACAAGTGTATTTTTAGATGTATGGCGGAGTTACTCTGAATTATGCATGAGGCTTTAAAGAACAACTGTTTATTTTTTGGAAAAATATCCAATGTACAATAAACCATTTATTACATACATCCGTTGTACAGTATGGGGATGATGTTTCACTCTCACGCTTGTATTTTCACTCGCCTTTGGCTCGTAAAAATATTTATGCATGCTCTTGAAATATCTTCCCATATTGCATGCTGACTTGTGCAATAAGTATAATTTGTGAGCGAGCGAGACAGTATTAGGGGTGGATAATGCGAAATCGGGTATATGTTATATATATGTATGAATGTATGTATGGATGGTACGTATGCCCTTTAAATGCGCGCGCGGGGAACTTTTTTCTCCAAAAAACATGGCTTTTTAGGCTTGACCCCAGTTTATTCTGAAACTACAGCATTAAGCAAGCCTTACTTTATACTTAAGCTCCGAAGTATGAGAAAATTCCTGCGAAAACGCTTGCTTTTTAAGACACAAAAAGTTGATTCGACTGGTTACTATGGCATTGAAGACCCTTTTCCAAACTTAATTCCAAAACTTCGCCGTTTTAGGGGGATACGGAGTGCCGCTTGTTTGTTGTCAAGAGCCATTGGTAGCCAGAATGCCGTAATATTCTAAGGAAGCTACTACTACTCGAGTGAAGCCGAGGTAAGTACGTAATTCCATATTGGTTAGCTAAATATGCAAAAATAACTCTGGCCTTTCTTTTTTGTAGCTAAGAGCTTGTTGTCAACAGTGGTGACTGGTAAACTCAAATAGTCAGAATGGCTCAAATTTGGTACTACAAAAGTTACCACTGCTCAAGAAAATGAGATAAGGAAGTAATTTTGTATTTGTGTGCTAAAATTGATTGTCTTTAGTTTTTGTAGCTGAGAGCTTGTTGTCAAGAATTCGAGGTAATTCAGATAGTCAAAGTAACCTAAATTAGATACTACAGAAGTTATCAATAGGAAATTGAGAAAGTAGTAATTCCATATTTGTTGGCTATAAATTACAAATAATAACACTGGTTTATTTTTTAGTTACTGGTAATTGAGATTATCAGAATGGTTGATGTTTGATACTACAAAAGTTACCAATAATCAGGTAAGAGAGTGATTTTGCATTTGTTTGCTGAAATAAAAGGTCATAACTGCTATTATAGTGTTTGCATGAAGTAAGCTAAAACATAGTAACATTTTATGTTACCTAACTATCAGGCTCGCTCGCCATTTGTGCTCAAGCACACCACTAGTTTATATATATATATATATGTTTGGATGTACGTATGTATGTCATTTGACCCTGGCATTTTTTAGTTAGCTGAATGGTCAACCTAGTCTCAAACTTCACTAATCAGAATCCTATTGCTTGGTGATCTTTACCCTATCATCCAAGGATATTGAATTGTTCACCACTTTGACTTCTTTTGCGAGTGCAGTCAAAACTTACAAACTTACCAGAGTTCATTTTCTATTTGAAGTAGTGGCCTTGGAAAAGTTGTGCTATTTACGCAACAGTGTTGTTCTTACTTGAAAAATTCATTGTTGAATAGTCTAGCCACGAAGGTAAGTCTTGTGTTGTATGTCCAGTGAACATGTGTGTGTGTGAAAGTATTGTGCATTTACAGCTACTGCTTAGCTAAAGAATAGTTCAAAGTAAACATTTAACTACAAATAAATATATTACTTGCCTTTACACGGATTTTTCAGCTACTACAGCAGCAAGATACAGGCTCCTGAGGCAGAGCTTCTCAGGTAAAAAAAAAAAAAAAATTGAAGCCATCCTATTGGAAGTTGTCTCGCAGAGAATTGTTAGCTTGACTACGGCACAGTATCGATGTTTTCTCGATGTTAGGGCCTTCTTAGGCTTAGATTTTTTTACTACCGAAAGTCCATCAGTAGCTAACAGAAGATTTACGAAGTGTGGACCTCATTATAGCTGTGTGCCCATCGAAACTTCGGTCTACAGCTTTATTAAAGAAAGTTAAATTTTTGTACGAGCTTTTTTGCAACATCCCCGTAGTGTTTAACGGGCGATACAAGGCCTAAGCTTGCTAATATACTATGGAAGAGTTTCTAGCTAGAAAATATCAGTGAATCGACGGAAAAGCTTAACTGTTTTAGTATACAGTGTCAGCCATTTTAGTCAAAACGGTACGGAATGCAACGGTAAAAAACTATGGTAAAAAGATTACTGTTTTACGGCCGTACTATGGAACAGAATCCGGAACTTTATTTTGTCTCCTACTGTACCCCAATATTTTACCATTCCCTTTGGCATTCTAAAAGTGTTATTGCATCCCGTTTTTCCAATTTTTCTTTTTTCATAATAAATTTTCATGGTAAATAAAGATACATCATCTTGATATCTATGAGTTATTCTTTTATCTATCAGTGCATTACTACTATTATTATTGTGTGTCTTTAGATGCAGTGAACATTGTGAAGCTTTGTGTCTGTCATATGTTGCTGTAGGGAAACCAATATCAGCTAATTGTACAACCAGTGAGTGTTGCTACAAACATCAGGATATTAAACCTACTCTTTTTACCTGCATATTCTTTGGCTTCATCAGTTGGAACAGCTCTGAGATGCCGCAAGTCACACTTGTTGCCTACCAGCATAATGACAATGTTACTGTCAGCATGATCTCGAAGTTCCTTCAACCAACGTTCCACATTTTCATAGGTAAGGTGCTTAGCAATATCATACACCAATAATGCTCCAACTGCACCTCGATAATACCTGAGAGAGGAAAACAAACAAACAAAAAACAAAACAACAACAACAAACAACACTATAATATCAAAGTACATAGAAAAAAAATTCAGGGAAATAAAAAACCACTTACGCGCTAGTAATGGCTCTGTATCTTTCTTGACCAGCTAGAAATAACACATAAACTTGATTAATTTCACTTAAAAATCAAGCTACTACTTCCATACCTGTGTCCCAGATTTGTGCCTTGATGGTTTTGTTGTCTACTTGAATACTCCGTGTAGCAAACTCAACTCCAATGGTAGACTTGGATTCCAAGTTAAACTCATTTCTAGTAAATCGTGAAAGAAGATTGGATTTGCCTACTCCAGAATCTCCTATCAATACCACTGCAACACAAAATATTAATTATATTGCAGTTGTTGTACATACAACTTTTGAAAATTTTCAAACAAATCAGAAAACTTAATATTATGACACTAAGGATTTGGTATTATGAACTGCTATTACGATATCACTCAACATTATTGAAAATTTCAACAATACACAGAGTCTACTAAGATGTCAAAGGGCAAAAAAAAATTCTTCCAAATAATTTGTGTTTATATTGTCTAAACATGACCACTATAATACAAGCAACTAGAGTGATGCCCAGTTGTAATACTAAGGTTAGGGTATAGAGTTATCTCGTGAATATTAATAAGTTTCTTTTCTCCTCTTTAGCTACACTAAAAGTTATTTGCTTTCTAATCATTACGCTTTTAACCTTTTAGCTAACTCTTTGATGCATCAGGCATAGGCTTCTCAAAAAACATAAGAATTTAAATCCATTATCTTAATATCAAATTCTACAATTTTTGAGGAGCCTATGCATCAAAGAGTTAGCTATGTACTAACAAAAACATAATGCCAAATACTGCTTAAGCTAAAATTATGAAACACAAATAGGTGTGGTTTTACAAATTGTATAAGTCACTCCACAGTCCTGATAGAGTATTGTACATAAATATAAATAGCGCTCCTGATCCTGTTACCTTTAAAAAGGAAGTCGTACTCATCATCTTTTGAAGTCATAGTGGTAAAAACCTCCTTTCTGCATAAAGAAAACAACAAACATAGAATGATTTAACATAAAAAATAGTCAGTGGACAGTGTGTGGTTTGGTCGTGCCGTCACCACCCACTACACTGGTGAAGTCCAAAAATGGTGATGGGGTTATTTCTTGAGATTTAATAAAACTTCAGCCATATTTTGGTAGGTGCTTTGCTGGCTTGCAGAAATAAAAAAGCTCAGGCACAACCAGAAAGTTAAATACACTGTAGCAACCATGGCCTAGTTAGCAGGTGTTTTACACCCAAAGAGTGTGACGGCACCCCCAACCCTTTCACCAGTACATTTTTTTTGGCAGATAAAAGTAAAGTTAAAATAAATTAATGAAATAATTGACCAATAAATATATTTTGTGGCTTTGAGTTAAAATGTGTTATGCTGGCTACATACCACAAAATTAAAGTATTATTTTTTTTATGCATTTGTGAAGCTATAAGTCATTACTGAAGAATCACGTTGGACAACAGTATTATAACTGGAAAAGATAAAAAGGAGTTTACAAGCATCATTGCTCATAAAAGGTTTCATTGAGGTGCCACAAAAAGACAGCATTGAAGTAACAATCATGCTAAAGTAATTGCAATATTCCTTTCACAATATTTCTGTTCCTGACCTCTATATAAATGAAAGTTAACTATAAAGACAATCACCAGTTCTGGCTTACTCCCTGAATATAATCACTGGAGATGCTATGAACCTGTATAGTACCACCAAGGGCTGCCATGTCTTTAGAAACAACTGCTCTAGCTCCAATAAACTCATACACATTACTGTCAAACTCTTCGCTATTTTCCTTGCCTCATTCAGCATAGAAAAGACCGGAATCTCTATCAAACAAAAAGTTTTCAACACCATAAGCCAATACTGCTATGTCAGCACACTGAATGTTAAACATCTTGATTTACGATGATACCACGTAGGTGAGCGTTAATAAAAATAAAGAAACCTGCTATATTTGAGTGCTTCAGTTTTATGAAATAATATTTTGCAACAACGGGTAGTCAACCACCATAATATGGTGGCACCAGTAACAGGTTGTAGAATTTTTAAAAATAGTAAAATATGACGTGTTTATTAGCAATTCTAAATCTAATTTTGTGACTACTTACTTATGCATACATATGTCATTCTAGTATCCAGTCACACTTATCAACACATCGACATATGTATTTACACTTTGTGAGCATGCTCAATTATTTCATTTGTACATGTGTATTACATCACTTTCACCCTTGTTCCTTGCTATATCATTTTCTCACTTCTCACTGTACAAGAACTGTCTGTATCTGTATTTATCAAGTAATAGTCACTAACTAGTTAGTGAGCGGTCCTGTGTGGGGGACTATTCCCAATAAATAATCCGTTCTGTTGTTACTAAGAGCAGAAATTGCAGACGACAAATAGAAGCCAGCCTTACAACTTAACTCACTAAAAGTTGACTCTTCAACAACCCCAAAAATCCTAGCAGCGGTTTTGTTGTTGTTGTTGTTTTTGTTTGGTTGTGATTGTGGTTCATCTGATCTTCAATTCTGCTTCACTTGGCACCTCTATTGATATCAAACTGTTAGAAATACGGAAATCTTAGAGTTTAAAGTAGTTAAACAAGGTTAACGGAGGGAGCTGGGGCTGGTTGGGGCTCGCAAGGCTGAGGGGGAGGCAGCTGCCATCACCTCGGCAGAGTCACGCAAACGCACCGATTCGGCGGCGCATTTGAGCGCCACGATGACCACTAGCAGTGAATGTGGATGCCAAAGACAAACCTAGTGTCCTAGGCCCTCTCCGCGTTGGTAACAAGGTACAGCCTTAAATTCGTAGCAAAAAAAAAAAAAAAAAAAAAAGGAAAGAAAGCAACGAAAAAAACAAAACAAAACAAAAACGAACTCGATCCTTTGTTTTCTAGACGGTTATCCACATCCCTACCATCCTATGGATGTGACTAGCCAGGCTGGAGGGCTAAGCCTCGAGTACCCCCATAGTTTAAGCATGAAGGGGGCCATCTGGCTTCCCCCCATAATAGCCAAGGGTGAGTTAGTAACCACGTGACATGCATGCGCGCAACCCTAGCACATGTGCATAGCCTCACCAGCCTGGCGTGCTCCTAAATATGTAGAGTTAGTATAATCAGGACACCCAGTCCATGATCAGGGTTAGGTTAGCGACCACAGTTAAATGGAAGTCATTGCGTAAAGGCTGCAGCTAAAGTTTAGCTGAGATAAATTTCAATAGATTGTGCTAGTAGTAAAAGCTAAGTTTGAAAGCAAGGAATACTTTGATTAGAAGTTAGGCACAAGCACCTGTACCAATGTTTTGTGAATAAGCATGGCATTACCCTGTACAGGATAAAAATATAGTGTGCTTGTGCGTAAATGTCGAGAGAACTGGCCAAGTTATTAAATTATAATGCATTACACTTAATCGTCATGAAAGCTCTTTCTCACAATAAACAAATTGGTGACCCAATTCAAATCCTTTCAAGTCACAATGGGTGGTACACATTCCCTCCCATTGTTCCACCAATTTGACTTAAGACACAAGATACAAAAAAAAAAATAAATCCCAATTAAACATCTTTGAGAGTCACTTTCGCTTGCTCACTAAATATATCTCACTCAAAAGAGTTGCCCACCCACAATATCAAAGTCAGCATTACCAGGCAACAGAAAACACTTCTCACCCAGACCATGAATACGATTATTCCCAGTACTTGCAGGTATCCTCCCACTAGTAGAGCAGTAGTGAATTATGTAATTAGCATACACACAAAGAGGTAAGGAAATCATTTATGCTCCAAAAAAAGGGTTGAGATTGGGTTCATAAAAAATAAAATAAAAAAATAAAATAAAAAGTAATCGCTAACAAGCCAGAAGTGCTCTAAGCTGCTTGTTATCACTCACACTAGTGAATGTGCTGACAATATTTCTTATATCAGAGCTTGAGGCAGTTGGTTCAGCACAGTGTCAAGAATTAAAAAAAAGAAGTTATTTCCAGAGAAGTTAAAATCAGTACATGACACAATAAAAAAGAATTTCTTTCAATTCTTCTCAACATCACTGTGTGTATTCAATCAGATATGTAGTTTGGACTGCCTGATAGTTGATAGCGGTGGAGTTGTTCATAGTCTCAATACAAGCCAGGGAATCATACAGGATTTATTTTTGCTGGGAGGGGGGGGGGGGGGGGGGGGATTTTTGTAGAGTCAAAAAAACAACAACAACAAAAAAACAAAAAACTGAAAAGGGGGGGGAAAAAAAGGTCATCACAGCTTCATAATTGGGCCGTAAATGCACTCAGTGAAAGGGCTAGAAATAGTAAGCAGTGATTTGAAAGAGTGTTGGACATAAGTTTATAGATAGTAGCTAGGCTACAGGAGCGCGCCAAGTGTGATTCTTTCAACAGACAAAGTTTAAATTTCATTCAACCATAAATTCTCGGCTTTGTGGGCCTTCAAAGTGGCTAGAAATGAACATGAGGTGGCCTGTGACAGATATATATACAGTGAAGGTGTTGATGAGGTGGCCTGTGACAGATAAATATACAGTGAAGGTGTTGATTGATGTACGTGAAGCCTGCATGTGCAAGCACACGCACGCACACACACAAACAGACATTGACAGTTAGAATGGAATAGAACTTAGGTAAGTTGTGATACAATGTTATGTGCACAGGAACAGGTCCTTCTGGCGCCTTCCTCAGCTTCGTCAGGCGCCAGAAGGACCTGTTCCTGTGCACATAACATTGTATCACAACTTACCTAAGTTCTATTCCATTCTAACTGTCAATGTCTGTTTGTGTGTGTGCGTGCGTGTGCTTGCACATGCAGGCTTCACGTACATCAATCAACACCTTCACTGTATATTTATCTATCACAGGCCACCTCATCAACACCTTCACTGTATATATATCTGTCACAGGCCACCTCATGTTCATTTCTAGCCACTTTGAAGGCCCACAAAGCCGAGAATTTATGGTTGAATGAAATTTAAACTTTGTCTGTTGAAAGAATCACACTTGGCGCGCTCCTGTAGCCTAGCTACTATCTATAAACAAGTGTCAGACAGCACCCATCCATCACCAATGGAGCACTTTACGATGCATTGAGAGACGATGAACTCCCCTTCGAGCCTATGGTGTCGAGAAGACGTCCACCTACAACTGGAGACCTACTCGTCCGTGCTAAGACGCCGTCCCTGGAGAACTCACACAGCTACGCTCTCAGAGATCGTCCACCTAAAGAACACTGAACTGTGTATGTATGCGGTGTGTGCGTGCATGTGTGCATGTGTGCTGTATGTGTGCATGTGCAGGTATATGTATGTCATTGCCTAATGGTGGTGTGTACGTGCATGTGTGTGTGTGCGCTGTATGTGTGCATGTGCATGTATGTGTATGTAACTGCCTAGATGTGTGCGTATGTTTCTTTTCCTGATTTTTGTAAGCACTGGTCACAGGTACCCAGGTCCTTCAACCTGGGTTCCTTCTGGCGCCTTCCTCAGCTTCGTCAGGCGCCAGAAGGACCTGTTCCTGTGCACATAACATTGTATCACAACTTACCTAAGTTCTATTCCATTCTAACTGTCAATGTCTGTTTGTGTGTGTGCGTGCGTGTGCTTGCACATGCAGGCTTCACGTACATCAATCAACACCTTCACTGTATATTTATCTGTCACAGGCCACCTCATCAACACCTTCACTGTATATATATCTGTCACAGGCCACCTCATGTTCATTTCTAGCCACTTTGAAGGCCCACAAAGCCGAGAATTTATGGTTGAATGAAATTTAAACTTTGTCTGTTGAAAGAATCACACTTGGCGCGCTCCTGTAGCCTAGCTACTATCTATAAACAATTTTTCAAATTTTATACTGACAGGCCAGGGTAAAAACAAAACAAAAAAACAAACAAACACTTATTATCTCATAGTCTGTATGAACCCCTGAAAGCTGTATCCACATATTTGCTGAGTATGTTGTTGTTGTAGTTTTGGTATTATGAAAAGAGAATTACGAGAGTTGTCAAGAATAAATGTTGTTTAGGGAAGGTATTGCCAGGAAACATAAAGAATAGTACAAGAAAGAAAAGGAGTAGTGGAATTCATGTAACAAGAATACCATCAAATTGGAACCATTTCTCTACGATTCTAAAAATAAGGAGGTTGTCATACTAATTTTAAATGCAAAATCAATATCCTGACCTTGATTTATTGGTAGCATTTGGAGTTACCAAAATGATAGTTACATCCATGTAATTGCTGGGCAAGGAAATGTCCCGGGGCGCTGCCTGCTTTTCATGCCTTCTCTGGATGTGATACCAACCACATCTTCATTTAATTATGTAGGCAAGAAAACAGCATTGAAAACATGAAAAAGTTTTCCAACTGCAACAGGGTTTTATTCATATACAAGAGAATCCATTTGAAAGTTTTGAATGCTCTCCAGAACATTTCTAAAACTTATGTGCTGTGATGTATGATAAATTTAACCTGCAAAACATGAAAAAGTTTTCCAACTGCAACAGGGTTTTATTCATATACAAGAGAATCCATTTGAAAGTTTTGAATGCTCTCCAGAACATTTCTAAAACTTATGTGCTGTGATGTATGATAAATTTAACCTGCAACACCATGCTATGGCAACACGTCAAGAGGTCAGTGGAAAAATCTTCCACCAACATGGGCAAACAAGAGATTGACATTAATCATTACCATCCATTATCATTATATTTTTGTTCTATTATTAAACCTCAGCGTGCATACGTAAGAGGGTTATAGTACTCAGTTTATCTGTCTGTCAGTTATTCTGTCCCTGACAGTACACAATCATACATACGTATGAAATGGACCTGAAGAAAAATTATAAATTTTCAGCTAATTCAATGATGTAAAAATATGATTACCCCAAAATATTCATAGACAAATAATTATCAACTAAAATAACCCACTTCTCCTTATCTGCCAGGGTTTCATTTAGGGGGGGGCGAAAGGGGGCATTTGCCCCCCCTTGGGTTCTAAATGCCCCCCCTTGGATTCTAAGTGCCCCCCACCCTTTTGAAAGAACCGATATTTATTAAGAGAAAAATGTAACCCAAATTAATAATAAACAATATTCACACAGCAATTCGTCTAGGTTTTTTGTTCCATACTGTAATAATGTCATTTAATTGTGTAGATGAGAGCGTCTCGGGTGTCTCCATGGCTATTTTCATCAAATAGGATAATTGTGATTGCCCAATTCGATTTCGAATTCGTGTTTTAATTAGTTTCATTTTGGAGAAGCTCCTTTCCACTGAAGCAGTGCTGACAGGGATAGATAGACATATGTTTGCCAGGGTGCTAATGTTTGGAAAAATTTCACTAAGCATATCACTTGTGTGGTGAGCTCTTTCAACTGCAAGTGCAGTTACCTTTCGGCTTCTTCGATAAGTAGCTTCGAAATGTTTTCCACTCCTCTCGGGTTTCGCGGGAAATAAGAGCTTCTTTGGTGTATTCATCTCCACCAGCAGTCTTAGCAGGCAGCTCTGCACCATAGTGAGCTAATAGTACATCTATTAAGTCCTCACCATATGTATGGCAGTCAGAAGAGTCAGCAGCTGGCACTTTCTTCGGATCAAAGATGCCAAATGAGGAGACAATATCTTGTGAAATAAATCTGCTGGATATGTTTGCCTTCAGCATCCTGATAAACGGTTCAGCCACTTGTCCTTGGAATGTAGCAATGCTTTCCGTGGTTAACGTGATGTCGGCGACTTCTTCGATCTCATTCTTTGCATCCATCAGTTCTAATACCCAGTTAGCAGCAGGTAACATGGCATCATCAAGTGTATTGAGAGTGGCATCAACAAGAGGGGTGATAGCTGTCAAGTCTATTCTCTCAGTCTGGAGAGCTCTGCTCAACTTCGCCACTTGTGGCAGAACATAATCAAGGAGGTATATGGCCACTAAAGTTGAGGGCCTACATAATGCTTTACTGATACCTAGAGCTTCAGGTGCATGTGTCTGCTCATAGATATTGTTTAGAGCAGTCACAATTGCACTGTAGCTAGCTTTGACTGCCTTCACACAGCGTTCATGGGACAGCCAGCGAGTATCTGATGGTTTCACAACTTTCAGCTCAGGTAAGTCAAGCACCTGCTGTACTGCTTTGAGACTCTCAGCTCGCTTAGGAGATAGTGGAAAAATTTCCAGAGGGTGGTGAGTGTGATGTACGCATGTTTTATCCCACTGGTAGCATTAGCTGCTTGAACGCATGCTAGCTGTAGCAAATGGCAATGGCAGTGTACGAAAAGTGCATGAGGTGAAATTTTCTTCAGGAGACTCTGCACACCATTGTGTTTCCCAGAGAAAGTAGCTGCTCCATCGAATCCCATACCCACCAGCTTGCTAATCTGTATGTTTTTTTCTTTCATGAATTCAACAAGGGCAGAATAAATAGTCTTTGCATCAGTAGCT
>WLWD01001484.1_pt1 | contig 129549 bp, 94 predicted proteins | sample 6712731 | NCBI WGS metagenome assembly WLWD01 (sample SAMN12718690, study PRJNA576275) | sponge metagenome | isolation source: marine sponge | host: Mycale hentscheli | place: New Zealand: South Island, Marlborough, Capsize Point | collected 2014-11-01 | reverse complement strand
CAGGAGCTCCTCAAACACTCGAACAACAGATCATTACCTGACTGTACCACCATACTGTCGGTCAAGAACCACCCAGCCATCAAGTCCAGTGCCATCAGAGAGGCACTCACAGATGTGGAACTACCCTTCCAACCAATCGTTGCCAGAAGGGCACCGCCCTCCCATGCTTCGCTGCTCGTCAAAGCTGCCACGCCCTCCATGGAAGAAGCACACAGATACAACCTCAGAGGGAGAAAGGCACTCACAGCAGAAGAATTTCTACAACTCAAAGCCACGTAACCTCCTCACTCATTCCTTACTCATCTTATTAGTTCAGTCACCCTTACATATACACTTCTTGAACATGGCGCCTCCAGCCTATCTTGGAGGTTCACATGGAGCGGGTCCTCTCCGGCCTCCGCTCCATGTAATTAAAGTTGTTTTCGTGGGTAAGATTACAGTAAAGTCTCACTGTAATTCCATTCACTTCACTCTTATCACCTACTCATTAGCAACAAGGCTGCTCTACAAATTCCTAAGTCATTCACTTCATGTCCACCTAACTCATTATCACCTCATCATTGGGGCATGCTCACTGACCACCTCATGTATTCTCTGTTCACATAACAATAGCCTTCTCTGGCCCTTGTAATTCATTTCACTAGAAGGTCCACAAGACCGAGAATTTATGAATTTGAATTGAACTATTTCTTGACTTATATTTGCGCACCTGCGTGGTTTCCTACCCTTCTGGGTACTTACACAATTGGAGTTGAAAGGAATAATGTGAAATTTAGACGAGCTACATTTAGCAACTTGTAGCATATCTGAGTTTGCTAAGTTGGTGAGATCAGGCTTTGCTTGTGAAAGAGACATGTGCGCAGTTACTACAGAATGGTGTGAGCAGAATCTTTGTGCTATTTACAAGTGAGTCAGAAAAACCTTTGGATCCATCTGCAGCATCTACTCAACCTGAAGAATTTGCATTGAATATCATGAATTTCACTATGTATAATCCTTCCAAGATTTGCCTAAGTTCTGTCAATGTACTTTCCTACCCATCATGGTTAAAAGGTTAACTATAGCAAGTATCACCATCATGATAAGATGATGATAATGATAATAATAATCATCATCATCATCATCATCATAATCATAATAATAATAATAATTGAAGAAGCTTTGCCTAAAGTACAAGATAATGGACTAGGCAGTATTCAGATTGATTGCTACAAATCTCCCCATATTCTTTAGCATGTCTGCACATTACTATATTGAGTATGTGTTTGAAGTTGTGTTGACCTCTTCTTTCTTCACAAAGTTGTGTAGACATAGAAACACTTCTTGAAAATTTTTTTTCCTGCTGACAATGTTGATAAGATCCATCTCTCTTCCTACTTTTTTTGGGATTCAATTAAAGCCTTTGCCTCCCATAGATAAGTCAATAATTCTGGTTTCTGTTCGTAGAAAACTTGTATTATAACAAGCAAAGTGCTGCGTCCGATTAAACGTCACGCATGCACGTAGGTAAGTACGAATCCGATGGGAGCTCCCACCAGAAACAGTGTGCGGAAATGGTGCAAGCAATAAATCCAAGCTGAGAAAAGTTTGGGGAGTAGAGATGAAAATGCCTTGTATGGAACAGGTGCAACAGTGGTGCTGAAATGAAACACACAAAATACCACTACAACAACCAGCAATAAAATATAAAACACCAACCTCCATGTTGTAAGGTGGAACTATTAACTGATGATTGTGCAGCGCAGGTTCAAACATGGTATCTGCCATTTTTTTCAAACGTTTCCTCCTCATTCAGGTAATGACGAGCTTATCAACTCCGATCAGCTCTGAATACTTATTCACACCGTAGTCTTTAAGCGCAAGCCAACGACTTGTCAATGTCTATCAATCACATAAAAAAACATTTACCACACAATTCTTTAACATTCTGATGTCCCCAGACCCATTCCCAGCATAGCGGTTCGGTAAAGGGTCTGGCTACGCCGGACACTACCAAGCAGTATGGTTGTGATCCTCAAGGTTATGGGTAAGGGTAGTTTTCGGAGAGTGGATAGATCATTCAACATTGCTTCTGTGGTTCAGATTGTTTCTGAGGCTCACTATACTAAAGAACTCGAATCATGCCTCCAGATGATTGACCGATATTATAAGTAGTTGTTACATTAAAATAAGAGTATTGCTAGAAAACAAGCGCAAGCCCGCTTCTTGGCCTTAATGAATTCAGATTGCTTATTCCTTGCGCATGCTTTGTGATAAGCGTCTCGAGAGCGCATGTCTGAAACGCTATCTGTCTCCCTATTTAACGGAGTTCCTAAACGCTATACGCTTTGTAATTCAGTTTGTGAATTATCGGTGTTGGTGGTGTTGGTGACTTTTGAAAGCTGTTTTAAGGACTTTTGTTGGATACATTTACACGCTCAAGTGAACTTCCATCAATCTTTTGGATAGATTGGTCCGGGATCTCTGTACGATGGCTGGACGAATGGAAGCCAAGATGAAAAGTGAGAATTTAGCGCTTCAGCAGATGAGGTAAACTATAATAATATTGTTACCCAATATTTTATCAAAATTAATCACTTTTCTAGCCAATGTCCGAAACTGATTGGCGACAACTGGCCTACTACTCCACATGAAGTATCCGATGTTAAGGTATACTAATGTCTAAACATTAATTAACTAGCGTTTCATTGATGAAAAAATTATTACTTGCAGGCAAAAGTGCGCCGTGTTCTGGAACACGTGGTGGAATGGAAGGAAATGCACGACGAAATGGTTAAGGATTTCATGAACGTAGAACTTAATTTCCAAAAGGAACGCAGATCTAAGCAAGTATGTTTAAATCATATTCAACTGTGGAGCTAGTGATAAACTGCAAGCGTCACCACTTGCAAGGTGTAGCTAGCAGTTATGGGATGACAACATTTTTAGCTACAACACTAATTTATGAACATGACAGTATATAGCTAGACAAAAATGAGAGGATTAAATTCTGTTCTTAGTTAAATTATTTTTGTTAAATTCTATTCTCAGTTGCTATGATTAAGTTCTATTTTGATGATTCAGTCATTCTTGGCTGTCGAAATAATTATAATAATAGCAAACTAATGACTAAAATAGAGAAAATAGAGGACTTCGCAAACAGTAAAAACATTCAGTTAAAATTTTATAATTAGCATAACAGCTATACAGTGGCTGTTAGAAAGAGAAAATTAATTTGTTATTAGTTTTATTTTAAGTTGACTTGTTTTATCTAAACAATAATGCTGAAATAATGTATACACATATTTGTAAGTTCTATGAAAACATTACCTTGGCTCACTCTGATGTAGGGAAACCTTTAGTAACTAATCAGATATATATAATTCTAGATGTGTAATAATTACCAGCTATAGCTAAATCACCAAATCTTGCATATAATAGTTTTATAGTAAAGTATTTTGTTTACCTATTATATTGTTCTAGGACGAAACTCTGAAACTTAAGACTGACTTGTACAAGCAAAACAAGGCCTTGCTACTCTCTAACTCGGAAAATACGAATATGGAAAAGCAAGTATGTATGTAGTAACTATAATATATAATCTCATTAACATATTATTGTCAATACTACTAGTTGATGTTGGCTAAAAGTCGCTGCTCAGAACTAGAACAGACTCTGGTAAACAAGGAAATGATGATTAGTGCAATGGAGAGCCATGTAGAGGAGCTGAAAGAAAGAAATCTGGCATGGAGCAAAAAGGCAACTGAAGCAGAGGAAATGAAACATGGCTACAAATTTATGAAAGAAAGAGAAACTGGTCTTTTTCACAAGGTATAAACTATGACTAAGACAATGAACTATGTAAAATTCTATTGCAATGTAATTGAATTATGCAGTGGATGCAAGCAAAAAACCAAGTGTCAGAAGTTCTATTGACTCTGCAGGACAAACATAGTGAGACTATTGCTCTGGTCCAGAAATTAGACGCAGTTAGAGCCACAAACAAGGCACTCAAAGCTCATGTGAAGGACCTGGAGAATGAAAATCGTGCTCTAGACAAAGTAGCCTGTGGCTTCCTTGACAAGGTTAATAACAACATTATAATTATAGTACAAGTTTTAGGAGTAATACAGAAATTTCTAAGTTAATAATATTTCGTTATAGTGGATGATGGCTAAAGACAAGTTGTCTGAATATGAAAAGACTTTGACAGACAACAAAATGGAGGCCATTATCTTGAACCAAGAATTAGATACAACGAAAGCCACACACAAAGCAATGAAAGCTAACATCAAGGAACTTGAAGAGGAGAATGGCGTGCTTGAAGAAGAAGCATGTGGCCTCTTTGACAAGGTTAGTAGCAATTATTATGATAAGTGTGGTATCAATGCATTATTCACAACATGAATTCCAAAAGTGAATGTAATATATTATGTTACAGTGGATGACTGCTAAAGAGCAATTGTCTGAGCTGGAACTGGATCTATGTGACAAAAATAAGGAAACACTCGATTTGAAACAGGAGTTAGATGAGCTGAAAGCTACAAATCAGGAAATGACAGCTAACATGAAGGAACTACGAAATGAAAATGGTGATCTTGAAGAAGAAGCATGCGGCCTCTTCGATAAGGTTAATAGTAATTATTGGTGATTGAATGAAGCGAGCGAGACACTATCAGGAGTAACATAATTAAAACACCCGGGTTATTTGTTGGTTTATAAATGTTTGGATATAGGTATGTCATTATGTACTTTAACCCTCGCAGTTTTGTGTTTGCTCCTGTTCCGTACTCAGCTAATCCGAATCCTTTGGCATGTCAATCTTTACCAGTATTATCCTAGGGTTACTGCTTAGATTTAAGTTGCCTCAGATGTATGTGGATTGTTGTGGAAGCTATTGAGTCTTACAAATTTACCTGAGTTCATGTTTTATATGAAAAGTTATCTTACATCCACAATGGCTTGCTCAACATTTGTGCTGAAGCACATCACTAGTTATGAATACACGTGTTACTAATGTATTATTCACAACAAAATTTCCAAAAGTAAGTGTGAATATTTTGTCATAGTGGATGACTGCTAAAGATCAATTGTCTGAACTTGAACTGGATCTACGTGACAAAAGAAAGGAAACACTCAATTTGAACCAGGAGTTAGATGAAGTGAAAGATACACATCAGACAATGAAAGCTCAGATGGAGGAACTACGCAATGAAAATAGTAATCTTGAAGAAGAAGCATGTGACCTCTTTGACAAGGTTTATACTACTTACTAGATTAAAAGTTTAGCATTGTTTATAACATAGTTTCTATGGTAGTATACATATTGTTAATATTTTGTGACAGTGGATGACGGCTGAAGATAAAGTATTTGAACTGGAGTTGAACCTACAGGACAAAAGTTTGAAAACAACTGTTCTAAACCAGGAATTGGACTCAGCAAAAGCAAAGATTGATGAAACAACAGGCCAGATGAAGGACATAGAAATAGAGAATCATGATTTGGAGCAAGAAGCATGCAATCTCTTTGACAAGGTAGAGATGTAGCTATAGTATGCCAACACAAATATTAGTAGATACCACTGTCTATAGTGCTGTGGGATTTGACTATATTATGTATTCCTTCATTCTTGTGTGTTTGTTGTAGTGGATGTGTGCAAAAGATCAAAACTCTGAACTTGTACTGACATTACAGGACAAACACTTGGAGGTGAGAGCCTTAGTTCAAGAATTAGACACTGTGACAAGGAAGAACAAGAGAAACACAGTGTACTCAACCTCACACCCAGCATACTTAACAAATACAAGAAGAATCTGAATCTGTGATAAGGTAATTATGCATGAAGTTATAGCAGCTGCCTTTTCATATTTTGAATTGCCGAAATTGACATGTATTTGTGTACGCATAAAAATTAATTGTTCTTGCATTAAAAATGAAGTCATTTAGAAATGCATTGCAATTTCTATTTATTTATAATTTTGTTAATATTTGTATTTTAATATGTAACAGAGTATCACATCTACATACTAATGCTAGAAACAACAATGAAGGTCAATTAAACATTATTTTCTAACACAGAAACTAAAATTGTCCACTAATTTTCTCTATTATATCATTAATACGTATTATGTCCTCCAAATTTAACAAATATAACATCAGAATTGTTACATTGGGAGTTCATGACACTATTAAAATTGCTCTTTCCAAATTTTGTATTGCTATGAATAATTTACAACTACAATTCATATAATTCTAGTCAAGGCCTGTTAGTGTTTAACTAGGATGAAAGTACTCCAGAAATATATCTGCTTAGAAATGTGGTAGAATGGTCTACCTCATTCAACTAATTATTAGACTTGTAAGTTCTTATCATTTGTTCATTAATCTTTCACTTGTTCATTCATCTAGTTGTCCATTCATAGTTCATTTAGCTACGAAGTGCCACTTTATTGTTCTAATTTCTTGGAATGTACATTGCACCATCCACACATCCCAGGGACACAGAAGTCAGCCTGTCAGTCAGTCAATCATTCTGTCTCACACAACGGCAGATCTTGAACACAATGGCCTCCCAAACATTGAATGAAGCATCAACTGTTGTACTAAACAATTCAAGTCCCTTTAATGGGTCAGAATTTTGTATTTCGGCTCAGTTATCCAGAAAAAAGAAAGATAGTCATTAAATTTATTGCCACAAGCTTTTGTAGATAATGGTCCCTATAGTCACACGGTAATCATGTGAGCAAACAATTTCTTCCAACTATAAAATATGCTAATTACATGGTCCCGGACAGTTTCAGATGGACTAGTTCGAGTGGTAGATGTGTTTGATGGCAACAGTACACCACGACAAGCCATACAAAGATTAACTCTGCTGTTGAAAAAATAAGATTCCAATACCGACTCACAAAGTATTACCACCAGTGGCTCTGGCTTCCTTGCCCGGGAGGATATGCAGGCCTAGCAGAACCTCCACCAACATTCAGAAGAATATTTAACTATACTATGCTTGCACTATATTTTTGTAAAGCCTTGCTGACCGTTTGCAGCCAGATGCGGTTCACGTGCATGCCGACCGTTGTTATAAGTATTGTATTCTCTTATTAGTTCTCAGTTACTTCCTAGTTTGAATATCTGTTATTATTGAACCAGTGAAGTTTTAACTACCGATCCATTCCAGCCAGCCCATTATTCAGACTAGCTAACATCGAGTTATGTACTCGACAATCCAACGTCTACAAAAGTTACTGCCACAAGGTCGCCAATCCAACAGCGAACCTCATACTGGACAGACGACAGGGCAGGAAAGTCCTTCCCATCAGGTCCCCTCACTGGCTACATAGTCAGTGTGAGCGAGATCAACGAGGTCCCTGGCAGCTTTTCTTGTCTCATTTTAGTCCACTGGACATGTCTAACTATAAAATATGCTAAATACATGGTCCTCGGCAGTTTCTCTCGTTTCATTTCGGTCCACTAAACACGTCCAACTTCAAAATACACTAATTAAATGGTCCCCCGTATTCCTAATTTCATTTTATTTCACTAAACAACATGTCCGACTATAAAATATGCTAATTACATGGTCCCTGAAAGTTTCTCTCATTTCATTTTAATCTACTAAACACGTCAAACTATAAAGTATATTATTTACATGGTCCCTGGCTGTTTCTCTCGTCCTGGCAATTTTTTTCATTTCACTTTAGTCCACTGGACACATCTAATTGTAAATTGTGTCTCAGACTAAGCCTATGATGCAAGAATCATTCCAGGTAAGTGGATACATACATGTGAGGAAGAAATTAAAACACACCTGGGAATTCTTATGATAAAACTTCCATGTTTGGCAAAGTATTGATCCACGGAGCATGAAGGTGCTGTCATGGTTGCAGTTAGGAAGGTGATGTTATGTCCCTTCCTACACATTCTCTATACTACATTGTGTATTATTTGTGTGTGTGTGTGTTTGTTTTTTCATTTAGAATGTTATGTACACAATTCAGCTAAGTCTGCTATACATGATAGTTGACCATACATTATTGCGTGTGTGCATGTGTGTGTGAGTGTGTGTTATCTTTTGAATTATATGCTATAGTTGGTTATTGTTACCACATTCAAATTACAATTCACAGCAGCTGAACAACAAATTTGTTATGTGTTGAAGATCTTCTGATACTAACTCAGTGTTAGAAGAGAAGAAAGAATACATCATGCCTTGCGTGTTAGAAAACACTAGTGCAAAGGAGCTGGTCATACATGTCAGGCGATATGAGTCCAATACTGTAGCAGTGATCAGCTACTGTCATAACACAAGGCTTCACTGAGTGCACCAAGTCAGGATATGCACTCAGAAATATACTCAAGTTATTACCACCTATAATAATAATATGTTTGTAATGATACCAAATAACAATAACTTGACTTACTTTCAGAGACCTCTACCACAGGATCTTTCTTCTCGTATTTCTCAAACCAAATAATATCATTGTTAGTTATTGCAAGTTAGAACACATAGTCTATTTCTGCATACCTGTCCATACCAAATGAGGTGTCTATTGGTGAGTACAACTGCTTGTGGATAGTCTGGATTGAAGAGACATGTCATAACCTCTGGAATCGTATCTGCACCAGTGACCACTCCAAGATGATGTCTTCCTTCATGTGAACGACAGTCAAAGGCAAACTGGTAGTCCATGGAGCTGTTGTAGTTCATTCTGGAACTAGCTCTCTTTAGAGTGTGCTCTATTTCTTGTTTTAGAGCAGCACATTCATGGTGGGAGTCTTGGAAAGTAGGATCACAAGAAACTACGACTTCAAAATAATATTTAGATTTAGACACGAATGTAACACAAACATTTTTTGTTCCATACAATAAGGTCACCATGTTTTTCTTGACACCTTCTGTAATAAAAGTGAAGGACTTGCTGGATACGAGACATGCCATTACAGCAGGAAAGAGTCCCATAGGAGTAAACCCACTTCTGAAGTACATCAAGAGAGGTTCCACAATACAAGATCTACAGGATTCTTTGTGGAATTGGCCAAGTTCCTTTGCACTAGTGTTTTCTAACATGCAAGGCATGATGTATTCTTTCTCCTCTTCTAACACTGAGTTAGTATCAGAAGATCTTCAACACACAACAAATTTGTTGTTCAGCTGCTGTGAATTGTAATTTGAATGTGGTAACAATAACCAACTATAGCATATAATTCAAAAGATAACAACACACACACACACACACGCAATAATGTATGGTCAACTATCGTGTATAGCAGACCTACTGAATTGTGTACATAACATTCTAAATGAAAAAACAAACACACACACACACAAATAATACACAATGTAGTATAGAGAAGGTGTAGTAAGGGGACATGGCATCACCTTCCTAACTGCAACCATGACAGCACCTTCATGCTCCGTGGATCAATGCATTGCCAAACATGGAAGTTTTATCATAAGAATTCCCAGGTATGTCTTAATTTCTTCCTCACATGTATGTATCCACTTACCTGGAATGATTCTTGCACTATAGGCTTAGTCTGAGACACAATTTACAATTAGACGTGTCCAGTGGACTACTAAAGTGAAATGAAAAAAATTGCCAGGACGAGAGAAACAGCCAGGGACCATGTAAATAATATACTTTATAGTTTGACGTGTTTAGTAGATTAAAATGAAATGAGAGAAACTTTCAGGGACCATGTAATTAGCATATTTTATAGTCGGACGTGTTTAGTGAAATAAAATGAAATTAGGAATACTGTTGGGGACCATTTAATTAGTGTATTTTAAAGTTGGCCGTGTTTAGTGGACCGAAATGAAACGAGAGAAACTGCCGAGGACCATGTATTTGCATATTTTATAGTTAGACATGTCCAGTGGACTAAAATGAGACAAGAAAAGCTGCCAGGGACCTCGTTGATCTCGCTCACACTGACTATGTAGCCAGTGAGGGGACCTAACGGGAAGGACTTACCTGCCCTGTCGTCTGTCCAGTACGAGGTTCGCTGTTGGATTGGCGACCTTGTGGCACTAACTTTTGTAGACGTTGGATTGTCGAGTACACAACTCGATGTTAGCTAGTCTGAATAATGGGCTGGCTGGAATGGATCGGTAGTTAAAACTTCACTGGTTCAATAATAACAGATATTCAAACTAGGAAGTAACTGAGAACTAATAAGAGAATACAACACTTATAACAACGGTCGGCATGCACGTGAACCGCATCTGGCTGCAAGCGGTCAGCAAGGCTTTTCAAAATAAAGTGCAAGCATAGTATAGTTAAATATTCTTCTGAATGTTGGTGGAGGTTCTGCTAGGCCTGCATATCCTCCCGGGCAAGGAAGCCAGAGCCACTGGTGGTAATACTTTGTGAGTCAGTATTGGAATCTTATGTTTTCAACAGCAGAGTTAATCTTTGTATGGCTTGTCGTAGTGTGCTGTTGCCATCAAACACATCTACCACACGAACTAGTCCATCTGAAACTGTCCGGGACCATGTAATTAGCACATTTTATAGTGGATGTGTCCATTGGACTAAAATAAAATGAGAGAAACTGCTGGAGACCATGTAATTAGCATATTTTATAGTTGGACATGTTGTGTGGACTAAAATGAAACGAGAGAAACTGCTGGAGACCATGTAATGAGTATATTTTATAGTCGGACATGTTTAGTGGACTAAAATGAAATGAGAGAAACTGCTGGAGACCATGTAATTAGCATATTTCATAGTTGGAAGAAATTGTTTGCTCACATAATTACCGTGTGACTATAGGGGCCACTATCTACAAACGCTTGTGGCAATAAATTTAATGACTATCTTTCTTTTTTCTGGATAACTGAGCCGAAATACAAAATCGGCCCATTAAAGGGAGTTGAATTGTTCAGTACAGCAGTTGATGCTTCACTGAATGTTTGGGAGGCCATTGTGAGATCTGCTGTTGTGTGAGACATAATGACTGATTGACTGAAAGGCTGAGTTCTGTGTCCCTGGGATGTGTGGATGGTGCAATGTACATTCCAAGAAATTAGAACAATAAAGTGGCACTTCGTAGCTAAATGAACTATGAATGGACTAACTAGATGAATGAACAAGTGAAAGATTAATGAACAAATGATAAGTGTGGGGGTCGTCGGTAGGGTCTTACGCCTTTGTCGATCCTCGCACAGGTAAGAGCCCAGGCCGTTATTACTCTGGGTCCTACAGGAATAGATTAATAGGGTACGCTGCCACCAGAGTAAGTGTGGCGAGTGCTGCGTGTAGGTAACTAGTTATGTTTTAATAAAATTAGTTACAATACACGACAACACAAGAAAACAGAAAATGATGGTTACGTCAAGTCTGACTTACACACGAACTGCCAATGACCTGCACTCACATGCTTAAGTACGCACACACACACAACCAACCAATCAGATCTTGTGCACGTGGCTAGTCCATGTGCACAAGTGTACACACCCCAAATACTTAAAACTCAAAATCACGCACAACATTATAAATCAAATCCAATAAACGCACAACACAGAAATAAATGAATACATACAAAACTGTCGTGGAGCCAGTGGTAAATTCACGTGGTTGCTTTATGTTACAATTTGACGGGTGTTGATTTGTTTAATTTTAAAGATCATGGGCAGGAGGAGGCTTCAAGCCAATAAAAAGCAACAGCTTCTCACAGCAAGAAATAAGAGACAGATGATATGCCACTCCAAAAGAGGTATTGCATTTAACTCAAACAAATTGCTTCACTGCTACTATTGTTAAATTTTAGCTGTCTCTTCTTTCACTTCTCTCTTCTTTCTTCTCCTCTAGTCTGTTCTCTTCTCTGCTCTCTTGGCTGCCCTTTCCCCACATCACCCCCTCCAGAGGCTGGTTCTTCAGAGACAGCCTCGACAACTAGGGGAAATGGCGGGTCAGTCGGTTCCCAAGTTCTCCTAGACATTGCGTCTGCATTCAGATGTTGACCACCAGCTCGATACACAATGTTCATGTCACGCTCCTGTAGACTCATGGCAAAACGTCGGAGCCTCTTATTCAAATGGGAGTTACCCAAAAGAGCTGTACATGGCTTATGGTCCGTGATGACCATGAAGTGTTGGCCATATAGAAATCGGTCATAGTGGTTGATCCCTGCCACAATGGCGAGTGTCTCTAACTCAGTGACTGAGTATCCTTTCTCTGCACCACGGAGCTGACGCGAGTAGAACCCGATGGGAACTTCTCCATCTTTCCGAACAGCGTGCAAGCAGGCCCCCACACCTACCCCAGATGCATCTGTATACAATTTAAATTGATCTTCAGGAGAAGGCACAAACAACATCACATTTACACATAATGAATCACACAATGCTGAAAAAGCCACTTTCATCTCCTCACACCACCACACCACCCTGACTGGCGCCCCGTCAGATTAGCTGCCATCTCGGCAAACCCAGGGATGAACCTCCTGTAGTACCCAATGGCCCCCAGGAATGTCCTCAGTTGCCGTTTAGTCTTAGGTCTGCCATAGTTCTTAAAGGCTAAAACCCTAGACTCCGGTACAGTCACTACACCTTCCCCTATAATATGTCCTAAGTATTTGAGCCTCTTCCGCCCAAACACGCACTTTCTCAATTTAACTTTCATTCCTACTCTCTCAATAGTTTTCAACACCCTCTTTAAATCGCACAAGTGAGTCTCCCAGTCTTTACTAAAAATCACCACATCATCGATATAAACATTACAACAATCCATACACAAAATTGTATCCATCACTTTCTGAAAAACTGCTGGCGCGTTCTTCAGACCGAAAGGCATATGCAAGAAACGATATTTGCCCAACGGGCTGACGAATGTCGTCATGTTACTACTGCTCTCTTCCATCGGTATTTGGTGGAAGCCACTAGTTAAGTCAACAGTTGACAATACACCAGACCCTCCCACCTTCTCAATCAGCTCATCAAGTGTGGGCAAATAATACCAGTTCAGTGGGGTTTGCTCGTTGAGCTTCCTATAGTCTATACAGATCCTCACTGTACCATCGGGCTTACGCACCGGGACCACGGGGGCACACCATTCACTTTCACTCTCACATTATTACCCCATTCTCAATCATTCTCGTAACCTCCAATTTCACTTTATCAGCTAAACTCCTCGGAATCTGGTAAGGTGGAAGCGATACAGCCTCGCTACCAGGTTTCAATTCAATCTTCCATTCACCTTCCTTGCATAATCCAGGCTGTTCACTAAACACATCATCACACACTTTCAACAACTCATCCAATTCACACTGACTAAATCCTACACAACTATCTTCACCAAGAACACTCTCCTTATGTAATGCGGCCTCCATCGTGCCAGTCTCCTCAGCTACTACACACACTGAGGCCCTCTCGTGACCTCCTTCATCCCTCTTAACGAAGTAAGTCACCCTACTCACAACTCTCACAACACTATAAGGGCCTTCCCAGCTGGACTCTAGGGCACCATGCAAGCCCGGAACCCTCACCAGAACAAGTTCTCCCACACACAGTTTCCTATCACTTTTTCCATGATCAAATGTCTGTTTCCTATCCTTACTAGCCAAGATGTTTTTCGCCACTGCTGTTTCTGACAAGTTTTTTTAATCTTTCAGCCAACGAATTCAACGTCAGTGGTGGCATAACACTCCTCAATCCACCCTGCATAAAGCACATCTAATGGTCCATGGTATTTTCTGCCGTACGCCAGCTCGTATGGCGATATCCCAGTATCTCGATTCGGGACCATTCTTATGGCGCTCAAGGCCATAGGCAGGTATTGGACCCAGCCCATGCCTCCCTCAACAGCTTTGGCTAACATGGGCTTTAACGTCCCATGGAATCTTTTGACGATGCCATTCGATTGTGGTCGGTATGGCGACGTCGAGACGCTGTCAATCCCAAACTGTTCATACAACTGTCGCACCGTCTTGGACAAGAAAACTTTCCCTCTATCTGATAACACATGCATTGGGAATCCCACCTTAAGGAAAATCTCAGTCAAGGCTTCACTGCTGACCAGGATCTAAGGGGCATCGCTTCTGGCCATTTGGTGGCCAAACAAATGTAAGATAGAATGAAGCAACAGCCCCGCTTGCCTTTCGGCAAGGGGCTGACCAAATCAATGGCCACACTCTCGAATGGCTCAGCTGTATACGCAATCCTGCGATCTTTGCCTCAGGTTCAACAAGTGTGGTAGTCCTGGTGCAAAGATGGTTGAGAGGCCAGTTATCTCTGAACATCTCTCCCCAAACCCGGCCATGTAAATCGGCTGTTAAGGAGTTCTCGGGTTTTCTTACTACCCACATGCCCCGCTCTATCATGGGCAAGGTCCACTAACTGTGTTCTCCTGCTCTTGGGTACAACTAACTTTTTCTTAGGGCCATCCACAGCATCCTCACTCAAGTGAAAAATAAGGCCATTCTCCCACTGATAACCCATCTTACAAGTATCAGCCAAGACTCTCACACTATTTAACGTCTGATCACTCTTCAATTCACTCACAAATTCCTCCCTCCTGTTACCATTCACCACAGCCGGAGCTCCCAAGTTACCATCTCATTCCTCATCTGATACCGAAGAACCAACAGCGCTACCTTCCAACACTTGCTGATTCCTCGTCCTCACCTCTGATACCGTCACCCATCCTTCATCTCTACCTTCTCCACACTATAATTTTCATCTGCTGCCTTACTTCCACTGGGTTCAGGACTTATAGCTTTAATTCCATTCACCATTCCCTCAATTGTAACTGTATCACCACGGGTAGAGACTAACTTAGTCCTAAGTAGGGTATCAGACTTTCCCCTACCCCCTCCAGATTTATGGGGGTTTTCTTTCACCTTGTCTGGGCAGTCAGCTGCCACATGCCCTGGCTGACTACACGAGTAACACACAGGTTTCCTACTACTGACAAAATTCTCCACTCTCACTCGGCATTCAAAACTTCTATGGCCCATTCGTCCACACTTAAAACATTTATAAGAATTATTAAAGTTGCCTGATTTTGACTTCTCGCGACTACTACTATTGGGATTACTACCACAATTCTCACTACCTGTACAACTCAATGGCTTTTCTCCCGACTGTTTCAGTATAGAGGCCACCTCTGACAGATCAGTGAACGTTTTAATGTTCTTCCCTACCAGAACTGCTATTGCAGCTGTACTGAGGTCTACTTTGTACAGGGCTTGCAACAATCTTAAGGACAACTCCTCTACAGACTTGGCTCCAAGTGTAAAACGGTCAACTAATACTTTCAATTTCTCTAATCTCGACACCATGTCCCATGTCTTAGCAATTGACTTCCACTCAACAAATAACTGGTTCTCCACAGATTTAATGTCGAGACCAACCTCATCTAACAGCTTTTTCACGTCAAGGTATGTACATGAGGGTTCACATGATATTTGTGACACAACATCTCTTGCCTTTGGAGGCAACTTGGACAACAATATACTCAGCCAGTCATCTCTGCAGACATTTAATCTAACAAGATCTGCCTCTAACACCTTCAAATACAAGTTAATATCCGTGTTGTCATGGTATGGGAGAATTTTCTCAACCAATCTACTACGATCAGCTCTCACAACACTGGGTGACCCACTAGAACCGGAAACACCAAACTCGTCTCCACTACCACTCCTAACAGCTCCATGCCTTCTCATCATAGAGGTAAAGGCTCTCATAAAAATACTCTCATCCACTGAGCTACTAGGTTCACTCAAACCCGCTACTAACTCTGACTCTGACTCTTCACGACTCACAACTCTAGGTCTGGGTGGTTCCTCCACCACAGGCTCTGCTACACTTCTTATCTCTTTCCCTTCCATTTCAGCTGACTTTTCTTTCACACCTAGTAAACAAATTGTGTCAGCTTCTGAATCCTCAGACTCACTAGTATTGTACAGGGACTCTGTGCACGCAGCACTTCTAGAGGGGAAATACTCACTACTCCACTCAGATTGAGATGAAGTTCCACTGAAGCTACTACTATGTCTACGACCACTCCTATTGGCAGACTGAGGACACCCCTGAGTACCACGGCCACTCACCTTAGGCTCGGGTTCCCCACTTTCACTGCCAAGTCCGAGATAGGATAAGGATGCCTTCCAATACCCTGATCTCACTTTTGCCTTTCTGACACCATCTCCTCTATCGTTCATCCAGCCACAGGCAGCCTTTCTTCAGAGACTCCAGTGACCTACACGTAAGGGAGACAAAAATAAATGCAATTCAGACGGTTCACAACAAGAAAATAAAATTAGAAATAGAAACAACACAGGGAATCTTTGTACAAGGTAAGTACACAAAAAAAGGTTCCCACACGCACAATGTACACACACACTACACTGCGCAACAACAGAGACAACACAACAAAGTGTCCTTCTCCTTCCGAAGATTTCTTCTACCGGTACAGGTAACGTTCGATAGGCACAGTGCTCGGACTCAGGGGAAACTTGTTGCAGTCACTCCTTCGTCAATGTCCAGGAATCCGGAGAGTTCCTTCAACTCCGCTACCGCTGCCACCAATATGTGGGGGTCGTCATCAGGGTCTTACGCCTTTGTCGATCCTCGCACAGGTAAGAGCCCAGGCCGCTATTACTCTGGGTCCTACAGGAATAGATTAATAGGGTACGCTGCCACCAGAGTAAGTGTGGCGAGTGCTGCACGTAGATAACTAGTTATGTTTTAATAAAATTAGTTACAATACACGACAACACAAGAAGACAGAAAATGATGGTTACGTCAAGTCTGACTTACACATGAACTGCCAATGACCTGCACGCACATGCTTAAGTACTGCACAAGTGTACACACCCCAAATACTTAAAACTCAAAATCACGCACAACATTACAAATCAAATCCAATAAACGCACAACACGGAAATAAATGAATACATACAAAACTGTTCTCTTCTTTCACTTCTCTCTTCTTTCTTCTCCTCTAGTCTGTTCTCTTCTCTGCTCTCTCGGCTGCCCTGTCCCCACAATAAGAACCTACAAGTCTAATAATTAGTTGAATAAGGTAGGCCATTCTACCACATTTCTAAGCAGATATATTTCTGGAGTACTTTCATCCTAGTTAAACACTAACAGGCCTTGACTAGAATTATATGAATTGTAGTTGTAAATTATTCATAGCAATACAAAATTTGGAGAGAGCACTTTTAATAGTGTCATAAATTCACAATGTAACAATTCTGATGTTATATTTATTAAATTTGGAGGACATAATACGTATAATAGAGAAAGTTAGTGGACAATTTTAGTTTCTGTGTTAGAAAATAATGTTTAATTGACCTTCATTGTTGTTTCTAGCATTAGTATGTAGATGTGATACTCTGTTACATATTAAAATACAAATGTTAATAAAAAATTATAAATAAATAGAAATTGCAATGCATTTCTAAATGACTTCATTTTTAATGCAAGAACAATTAATTTTTATCCACACACAAATACATGTCAATTTTAGCAGTTCAAAATATGAAAATGCAGCTGTTATAACTTCATGCATAATTACCTTATCACAGATTCTTCTTGTATTTGTTAAGTATGCTGGGCGTGAGGTTGAGTACACTGTGTTTCTCTTGTTCTTCCTTGTCACAGTGTCTAATTCTTGAACTAAGGCTCTCACCTCCAAGTGTTTGTCCTGTAATGTCAGTACAAGTTCAGAGTTTTGATCTTTTGCACACATCCACTACAACAAACACACAAGAATGAAGGAATACGTAATGCAGTCAAATCCCACAGCACTATAGACAGTGGTATCTACTAATATTTATGTTGGCATACTATAACTACATCTCTACCTTGTCAAAGAGATTGCATGCTTCTTGCTCCAAATCATGATTCTCTATTTCTATGTCCTTCATCTGGCCTGTTATTTCCTCAATCTTTGTTTTTGCTGAGTCCAGTTCCTGGTTTAGAACAGTTGTGTTCAAACTTTTGTCCTGTAGGTTCAACTCCAGTTCAAATACTTTATCTTCAGCCGTCATCCACTGTCACAAAATATTAACAATATGTATACTACCATAGAAACTATGTTATAAACAATGCTAAACTTTTAATCTAGTAAGTAGTATAAACCTTGTCAAAGAGGTCACATGCTTCTTCTTCAAGATCACCATTTTCATTGCGTAGTTCCTCCATCTGAGCTTTCATTGTCTGATGTGTATCTTTCACTTCATCTAACTCCTGGTTCAAATTGAGTGTTTCCTTTCTTTTGTCACGTAGATCCAGTTCAAGTTCAGACAACTGGTCTTCAACTGTCATCCACTAAGACAAAATATCCACATTTAATTTTGGAAATGTTATCGCAAACAATGCATTTGTAATACATGTACCACAATCATTGCTATTAACCTTGTCATAGATGCCACATGCTTCTACTTCAAGGTGGCCATTTTTATTTTGCAGTTCCTTCATGTTAGCTGTCATTGACTGATGTGTAGCTCTCACTTCATTCAACTCCTGGTCCTGATTCAAATGGAGTGATCTGTCATGCAGATCCATTCTCAATTCAGACAATTGATCTTTAGCAGTCATCCACTATGACAAAATATTCACACTTACTTTTGGAAATTTTGTTGTGAATAATACATTAGTAACACGTGTATTCATAACTAGTGATGTGCTTCAGCACAAATGTTGAGCAAGCCATTGTGTACAAGCAATTCAAACAATGCAGATGTAACTAATTTACATTCATTTAGATTGCCAGACATTAAAGTTTAAGTTCCCATCCAACTAGTTTAGGAAGGCATCGTTTGGTTCATTTATAACTAAAAACACTACAAGTAGCTAGTTTAACAACGTGTGGTGGTAGCTTCAGTAGCAAATAAGCCATTCTGAAGCACTCCAACTACTAAAAACTGCCGAGTTTTGAATTATATATAGTATGATAACTGCCTCAATGCTTAATAACTAATTGCTGCACATGTATGACTTGGAAAAAAAACAACAACAAAAAACAAGAATTTCAAGGAAATAACCATACATTTTATTGAGATTGGCCTACTGCTGTAATGGCTGAAAACACTGTGTAAAGACCAATAGTTAAATGCTTATTTTGTTTATATTTTTAATCTAAACAAGCTACTTTCACACACACTTTAACTAGACATACCAACATAAAACTTAACTTATTGGATGTGCAAGTAAGAATAATACAGTTGTGTAAGATATATAATAATAAACTGTACATAATCTAAGATAACTTTTCATATAAAACATGAACTCAGGTAAATTTGTAAGACTCAATAGCTTCCACAACAATCCACATACATCTGAGGCAACTTAAATCTAAGCAGTAACCCTAGGATAATACTGGTAAAGATTGACATGCCAAAGGATTCGGATTAGCTGAGTACGGAACAGGAGCAAACACAAAACTGCGAGGGTTAAAGTACATAATGACATACCTATATCCAAACATTTATAAACCAACAAATAACCCGGGTGTTTTAATTATGTTACTCCTGATAGTGTCTCGCTCGCTTCATTCAATCACCAATAATTACTATTAACCTTATCGAAGAGGCCGCATGCTTCTTCTTCAAGATCACCATTTTCATTTCGTAGTTCCTTCATGTTAGCTGTCATTTCCTGATTTGTAGCTTTCAGCTCATCTAACTCCTGTTTCAAATCGAGTGTTTCCTTATTTTTGTCACATAGATCCAGTTCCAGCTCAGACAATTGCTCTTTAGCAGTCATCCACTGTAACATAATATATTACATTCACTTTTGGAATTCATGTTGTGAATAATGCATTGATACCACACTTATCATAATAATTGCTACTAACCTTGTCAAAGAGGCCACATGCTTCTTCTTCAAGCACGCCATTCTCCTCTTCAAGTTCCTTGATGTTAGCTTTCATTGCTTTGTGTGTGGCTTTCGTTGTATCTAATTCTTGGTTCAAGATAATGGCCTCCATTTTGTTGTCTGTCAAAGTCTTTTCATATTCAGACAACTTGTCTTTAGCCATCATCCACTATAACGAAATATTATTAACTTAGAAATTTCTGTATTACTCCTAAAACTTGTACTATAATTATAATGTTGTTATTAACCTTGTCAAGGAAGCCACAGGCTACTTTGTCTAGAGCACGATTTTCATTCTCCAGGTCCTTCACATGAGCTTTGAGTGCCTTGTTTGTGGCTCTAACTGCGTCTAATTTCTGGACCAGAGCAATAGTCTCACTATGTTTGTCCTGCAGAGTCAATAGAACTTCTGACACTTGGTTTTTTGCTTGCATCCACTGCATAATTCAATTACATTGCAATAGAATTTTACATAGTTCATTGTCTTAGTCATAGTTTATACCTTGTGAAAAAGACCAGTTTCTCTTTCTTTCATAAATTTGTAGCCATGTTTCATTTCCTCTGCTTCAGTTGCCTTTTTGCTCCATGCCAGATTTCTTTCTTTCAGCTCCTCTACATGGCTCTCCATTGCACTAATCATCATTTCCTTGTTTACCAGAGTCTGTTCTAGTTCTGAGCAGCGACTTTTAGCCAACATCAACTAGTAGTATTGACAATAATATGTTAATGAGATTATATATTATAGTTACTACATACATACTTGCTTTTCCATATTCGTATTTTCCGAGTTAGAGAGTAGCAAGGCCTTGTTTTGTTTGTACAAGTCAGCCTTAAGTGACACAACTTCATCCTAGAACAATATAATTGTAGTATGTAACATACATTACTATGAAGCTATTCCATGCATGGCTTATGATTTAATGACAGTTTGGGCTGATAAACATCCAGAAACATGTATATATTAGTTACTGTCTATAAGAGTGTGCTACGCTGATGATTCTTATAGGACTCATATTATATATGTATTTCAGCATTATTTTCTAAGATAGTTATTAACAGCATAAGTTAACAGCTATATTTAACCCTCAGCGCGCATGCGCGATAGGGTTATAGTAGTCGTCCTGTCTGTTTGTCTGTCTGTTTGTCACGCTCTGATTTTGGAGATTACTGACAATTAACAGTTGATTTAGGTATGAACTTATGCAGGACGAAGATTTAAGACCTTTTATTGTGCTACTTTTTTAAATTTCGGGCTAATCGTTGAGAAAACGCGAAGCTATCAACTCCGCGTAGGTACCAGCTTTTATGGGCAACGCCCCCTAGCGTCACGTCATAATTACGTGAGCAAATTATTTCTTACAGCCAGCGGTGTAGTTCGCTTTATGCTCAGGGATGTTAACGGAGTTGAAAGAAGTGAAGTTTCCCGTTGAAAATATATATTGTGAATTATAGGTATTGGTGGTGTTGGTGACTTTTGAAAGCTTTTTAAAGGACTTTTGTGAGAGTAGTTTAGCTTCTTCTCTTATGAAGACAGCGTTTCCATATACCATTTTCATTAGTCCAGCTATTTTGATGCCTCATTAAAATAGCTAACAGATTGCATGTTCTTTTGGAAGGAGATTATAAAATTGTAATAGCTAGGTAGTGTTTAATATCGCTGAGGGTTCGCACCTTTGGTGCTTCATTTACTTTAGTGACTACACCAGACTTGACACTTTTTTCGCACGCGCTTTTTGTAAGCGCTATGAAAGATAAATCCCTTAACCAATTAGCTACGCTAAGCAAGCGGTTAACCTTGCAGTTTACAACTAAACGCCATAACTGAATATCACTTTTACTTACTTGCTTAGTTCGGTGTTCCTTCTGGAAGTTAAGTTCAGCGTTCCTGAAATCCTTAATCATTTCGTCGTGCATTTCTTTCCATTCCACCACGTGTTCCAGAACGCGGCGCACTTTTGCCTGCAAGTAATCATTTTTATAGTGAAGCTCTAGTTAATTAAAGTTTACTCATAATTATCTAGTATACCTTAATGGCTGATACTTCATTTTGAGTAGCAGAACTATTGTCGTCAGCCAGTTTGGAACTTCGGCTAAAGAAGAGATTAATTATGATATAAAGATGATATAATATTATATAGATTACCTCATCTGCTGAAGCGCAACAATGTCTCTTTTTATGTCCGTTTCCATTCGTCCAGCCATCGTACAGCGATTCCTGGGCCAATATATCTCGAAGGAGTGTATAAATGTAACCAACAAAAGTCCTTAAAAAAGCTTTCAAAAGTCACCAACACCACCAATACCTATAATTCACAAATTGAATTACAAAGCGTAGCGTCTATAGGAATACTCGTTATATAGGGAGAGATAGCGTTTCAGACATGCGCTCTCGAGACGCTTATCACAAAGCATGCGTGAGAAAGAAGCAATCTGAATTCAATAAGGCAAGGAAACGGGTTTGCGCTTGAATTCTAGCAATACTCTTGTAAAGAAACCAGATTCCATAATTTACCATATTCATAGAGATGAAGCTGCATGATTACTTATACTCTTCATTAATAATTTAATGTCCAAACCTTTGTAACAATCATTTATTTTAATAAGTTTTGTAAGTTTTGATCTGTATAGCTGCAGTTGTGTTTCTTCCTGCAACTAGCACTAGATCTGCCCATGTTTGCTGAATTTTTTTTGTGTTTTATTTTAACTTACATTTTAGAAGAAATTTCAGTGATCATGTTATATTGGCAAGTTTTATTGGTGTAATAGCTAATCATAGTATCAGTCAAGCATCTCTGTAAATCAGGTAATCATAGTATCAGTCAAGCATCTCTGTAAATCATATGTATAGGTAGCTAATCAAGCAATTAAAGTGCAGTTGTGTCAGCATGCTATTGTAAATTTCTTACCCCACTCCACACTGTAACAGTTCACATAATGTTAGACAATGATGAGATGGATGCTTTATGCAGACATTGACAAGATGTTGGCTATCGTTGATAATGTTTCAACATTTCAATGATACAGTTGATTCTTTATATTGCACATTCCTATAGGCATGCTTGTAAAAGAATGTTGTACTCATAAAAGTAGACATTCAGTCTTATAATAAATACATCCAGTAAAAATAAAAAAGTTTAAAAGTAGCTAATAAAGAAGACCTCAATAACCATGGTAGCTAGTGTCTAAGGCAGCCAAGGCAGCCAGGACAGAGAGGTGACCATGAGCTCGTCAACACCACTCAAAATTGTTAATTTTGGGCGGGCCAAGAGCATTGACATTACTTGGACTTGTGAATTGTGTGAATGCGTGTGTGAATGTATCATTTTTGCACTATCATTTCCTGTGCATCACCTGTTCACCTGTATATATGTACAGACCTGAGACCTTGTTTCTCAGTTAGTTTGTTAGAGAGATGGTTAGGTAAACAGTCGTTGCAAGTGATATACTAACTCTGGTCCTTGGAGATTAGCAAGATTTACCACTGTGGCCCAGGAGGACAGATACTGGCAGCCACAGCGAGATTACTCAACTTCTCTGTAGTATGTATTTTGTTTTGTCAGTATAATACATACCAAGTGAAACAATAAGCAGTAATGAGGCAGTGATGGCTGAACAACCATAGCGATTGGAAAAACACAACGTTGAATTGGAAGCGAAAAAGATGATGAAAATAAAGAGATAGTTATTAATGAGGCAAATTCATACGTTGCAATGTCTTCAGACATGATGTTAGATGTATGACTCCACCACGATTCTGTCTCTTCCTTTCCAGGTGGGGTTTTGTGTTAGTTGAACAATCAAGCTAATAAATTTTCCTGTAATTGATGTGGCTAAATTGATGTAACTACAGTCATTAGTGCAATGCAATTAATAATCTCCATACCGATGAACGATGTTGTAAACATTACCACCACCAAATGTAGCAAACTACAACAAGTTGCACATATCAACTGGGCATAGATTCAGACGAACTGGATCTTTAGAACCCCAGAAATGGCCAATACCACAAAGAGGATAACTCTAGAGCTCCAGAATATAAGTGCAAGCTTAGTTCATCTTGACAGGCAAAGAACTTACACTGGGGCGATTATAACATATATTATTTAGATATACAAAATGAATCAGCACCATAGTCTGTGCATAATGAATTATGTGGCTATGCTGCAGTCTAACAATTTAGGGCAGCTATGTCTTAATGATAGTGGCCATAGAGGGGGTGAGCAATGCTCCCCTTGTCCAAAAGTAAAGGGGAAATAGTCCGCCATACTCTCTCTAGTCCTATGCCCCTGGCTAGGTAGCTGCTTATGGATTTTCATACTTTACCATCACAGAGTATATAGTCATCTGGAAAGGTGTGGCTAAGAGTGTGACTGCCAAACTAATAGAAAATCCTGGAGCTTATCACAGAGTAATAACTGCAATCAGAAAGTCAATCGGCTGCTTCATATAACTATATAACAATATAACTACATATATATATATACATTTAGTCCACAACATGTTGCTGTTAGAGGTCCAGAACACTAAAAGATCACCTATATCAACGAAGAAGTGACATACAAATTGAAAAATGTAACATGAAAGTGAAGTTGATTAAAAAAATATCAACATAGAGTAGCAATTTGTGACTTTAACAAAGGGTTCGTATATATACATATATATATATACAATGACATAACTTGCAAGATTCTTTGTCTTGCTGATCAATATTAAATATTGATCACCAAATTTTGGTGATTCTGTTTTTCTTGCATTAAGAGCACTACTTCTTCTTGTAGTATATGTACTCATAGGAAGCTATGAACTTCTTCATGTGACAATGGAACTAAGATAATATAATCACATAACCCTGAATAGTGTGACAGTATATATAGTAGCTATAATATTGGAACACAGCCTGAGAGGTGTAGTGTACTCTATAGGTTGCTGGTAAATTATATTTTCCCCTGAAAATTTCCATACGAATTCCAAACTATCCATTTTCATATAGCTCGGTGACAATGATAAGTTCCACTCACCAGCTCTGAGCTCAGACTAAATTTTTTTTAGCTATTTGACTATAATTATTAGTAAAGCCATTTTCACTAAATAGCTATTGCAACTTGCTTTTTACTTTATGAGCTTTTTTTTTTTATTTACAACACTGTTTAAAAATAATGTAGGATATGCCCATAAGAAGGACCTGAGTTCCATATTTTATATGAAAATATGGCAATGGTAAAGTTATGTTGGTTAACTGTTTATTATTTACTGGTACTATTCTTCCTTGAAAATCCGATAAGTTAAGTCTTTTGTTGGTATGTCTAGTCAAAGTGTGTGTGAAAGTGTTGTGTGCTACAGGTACTGTTTAGATAAAAATATAGCACAAATAAGCACTTAACTATTAGTCTTTACACAGTGTTTTAGCTATTAACCAGGAATTGGACTCAGCAAAACAAAAAATTGAGGAAATAACAGGCCAGATGAAGGACATGGAAATAGAGAATCATGATTTGGAGCAAGAAGCATACAATCTCTTTGACAAGGTAGAGATGTAGCTATAGTATGCCAACATAAATATTAGTAGATACCACTGTCTATATTGCTGTGGGATTTGACTACATTATGTATTCCTTCATTCTTGTGTGTTTGTTGTAGTGGATGTGTGCAAAGGATCAAAACTCTGAACTTGTACTGACACTACAGACTTGGAGGTGAGAGCCTTAGTTCAAGAATTAGACACTGTGACAAGGAAGAACAAGAGAAACACAGTGTACTCAACCTCACGCCCAGCATACTTAAAAAATACTAGAAGAATCTGTGATAAGGTAATTATGCATGATATTATTTCAGCTCTATTTTCAAATTTTGACATTTACTGTGTATATGCATAAAAATTAATTGTCTCTGCATTGATTATAACCAGATAGATTGCATTTTCAAGTTATTTTTATTGTATTTTTGTATTTTGATATATAAAGTACAGAGTGTTACATCTACATACTAATAGAGTGTTACATCTACATACTAATAGAGTGTTACATCTACATACTAATAGAGTGTTACATCTACATACTAATAGAGTATTACATCTACATACTAATAGAGTGTTACATCTACATACTAATAGAGTGTTACATCTACATACTAATAGAGTGTTACATCTACATACTAATAGAGTGTTACATCTACATACTAATAGAGTGTTACATCTACATACTAATAGAGTATTACATCTACATACTAATGCTTCAGAACAACAATGAAGGTCAATTAAACATTACAGTAAAACCTCAGAATAGTGACCACATTGGGAACGGGACTTTTGGTCTCTTCTCAGAGGTTGGTCCTTTCTCAGAGGTTCTTATGTAAGTGTCATTATTTGTGATAAAGAGTTAGGGAAAATTGAATTAAACATTCATTAATTGGTGCATGTCTTGTTGTGGTTATCTGAAAGGTGTCCTGATGACAAGCATCTTACAAGAATATTTTTCTTCTGAAGTCTCAATTGCCTTCTTATGGCTACTGGTAGCTAACTTAGCTATTTCTCCACCAAATATGTCTACTTTGATAGGATGTGCTGCCACTGGAGATGCAATTTTACTTTTCAGAATAAGGGGATTATTTGAGGTGGTGTTTGCAGCAAACACACCAGTCTTTATTTTGGTAGCAAGCCAGGTGATTTTTTCCTAGTAGCACTTGGTGTCCTGTTCATATTATTTCCTGCACGTTTTGTTCAGATGAAGGCATCAAGCTTTCAGTGAGAGCATTTAGCGAAGACTTTTTGTCCCAGACAAAATATGATACTGTAGAAGTAGTGTAGTATGCTATTTTTTAAATAGCTTACGAGCGACCACAGTCTCTCAAATTTTCAGTAGGTGTGGTCTTTGGTTGCTTGTAGAGGGGCGAATGTATTTGTTTTGAGCAAGATGGGGCTGAGAAATTGGTCGCTGGTTGGAAATAAGAGGTGGTTGCTTCTTGGAGGTTCTAAATGCACTATATTTGTTGTAGTTGCAATCGGGGGCTCGTGATTTGGTCTCTCCAGAGAAGTCGGTTGCTTCTCGGAGAGGTCATTAATAGAAGTTTTACCGTATATTCTAACACAGAAACTACTAAATTGTCCACCAACTTTCTCTATTATCTCACTTACTATGTCCTCAAAATTTAATAAATAAAATATCACAATTCTTACATTATAGAGTAGTTAAATATATTAGTCAAAGTTATGCAGTGAGTTGCAGGGTAGGACACAACAATAGACTAACTGAAAAGCAGGTTGGACGACTATATGTAAATTTATAGTCAACCACCCACATAGTGATACATAAAAAGAATGAATGTTAATGCCTGTGCTCAGTAGGGAAAGCATATGTGTTACAATATTCTGGAATGTTCTTTCAGTTTGCAAATGTGTGACCCACTAATTAGTAGCATTGATTACATCAGTGCCTGATGTGTGATCCACTAATTAGTGGCATCACTTACATCAGTGCCTGCCAACTTCCATACCACAAAAATGCTTAAATAAAACTATAAAGTAATTATTTGTGGGTGTGGCCCCACACGTTTACCCTATTTATTTGCTCCTTCTTGAAAACTAATTTCCTGAATTGGGTGTGGTTTGTGTGATGTCATGTTGAGAACAGCTACTATATGATCTGTAGTAGTCTTGCTACAGAAACAATGCAATTTCTAAGTTAACAATTAACTTTTTCAATCAAATTTCTAAGTTGTTTATGATCAGATATGGCCAGCAATAGCACGAGCAAGTCTTTGATAGTTAAGTCAGGAGCTCCGATACCTTTTGTGTCCTCAGTTTAATTAGGTTTAGCTACCCGTGCTACCTACACTACCTGTGCTACCAGTACTATACCTATGCTCAGTGCTACCTACTGTAAACTCTCACTGGCCAGACCCTTTACCTAATTGCTACGTGGAGAGAGCGATTTTTCCAGTGTAGCAATTAGGTAAAGGGTCTGGCTCATGAGACTATGCTACCTGTACTACCAGTGCTACTACTAGTGTAATAATAATATTCATGAATTGTGACTTCTTATACCAAGGTATAGCCTAATATAATAGGAAATAGAAAATTCTGTGACTTGTAAATTATAACAGGAAATAAAAATATATTTGACATGTTTACAGTTACCTTTCTCTAAGTGAAACCTACCTGACCAGGTTAGAGCAGCTGCTAAATTTTCAGCTGGGGGTGTGAGGAGCCCCTAGAGAGTTTTATAGCCAATTTTACATCAAGAGTTACCAACCCTAGTACAAACTACTTCAGTGAAGAAATCTAGTAGGAATAAACCACTTATTATACTCAGGCAGAGTGATATGGCTTGAAATATTTCACTATATCACACTCTGATTCATGTAATAAGTAATTATATACAGTGGTGTAGGAAAATGTTTCAGTATGGGGGGCTCCAAGGGCACGTATTTTGTGGTTTAAAAGTGTTCATGTGAGTAGTACAGTAAAATATTTTTAGCTCTGCTCGGAGTGCAGTCTTTTTCATTTTTTTCCCGTTGTCTTTTTCTTCTGGTGTTTGGGCAATTCAGTGCGGCTGTTTTCTATCTTTTTTAACCTCCCTAAGCTCCCTATCTCTTTCTTTTCTGAGGTTCAACAAGAACTAATTTTTACCACTGCGCTAACTACAAATCTAAAAGTTAATTGCCACTGATTTTTATAAACTGCACCCTTTCTGGTACTTTACTATTCATACCACTGGACTTTTCCCATCTCATATCCTCTAATAGTGTCTCATTCACTACACATCATTTGCACATAACAAGTTTTCTTTTAATGATGATTCAGTCATTCTCGGCTGAAATAATTATAATAATAGCAAATTTGCTCTGTCTAACAGCCAATATTATGTTAATTAAAACTAACCCGAAGTTTTGACCCCTGAAGTGGACTTTGGCAAGAAGTCGAAACGTCAGGCTAAGTTATAATTAACTTAATATTGCTGTTAGAAAGAGAAAATTTGCTACTATAACCAGTATTTGCTACTCCTTCATTATAATAAATTACACTCACTAGCTAATTACAAACATAACCAGTATATTCCTTTATAATAATAAACTAAGTCTACAAGTCTCAGGCATTTCAAGTCTTATTGTTCATGTCTCCATGATTTGTGTAACATGTAGTGATCTAACCATCATCTAAACCAATGTATTAATCAGCATACCTGTGTGGTTACCTATAACTGGTCAAACCTGTTTTGTCAGTCAGTCTCTTCTCTTATTTTTTGTAGTTCACTCAGTTCTTGATTCTAGTTTTGTCTATGTTGTTTGACTATTGCGAATAACTATCTATATATATAATATATATAAAGTATCTTTGAAGTTGTCAGAGATTAACATTTGCTAGCCATTGACCTGAAATTGATACTCAGGAAACATCTCTCTTGAAGACGAGCAAGTCTATTTTGCATTGGCAGGAAAGAGCTCTACACTTATGCTATAGCATTTTTGTTCAAGAAGTACCATTCAGCAAATGATGCTATAGGAATTGTCATGAATACTACAATTAATAAACGTGACAGTTGGCACGGCTAGCCAAATACTGGTAAGGATCATCAAATTCACTGACAAAAACTAGGTATGTACACAGCTATTTCGAGTAAACTTGTCAAGTATGAGTGCCCTAAGGCAATCATTGTGTATAGCTAAGTCATTGTGTATAGCTAAGTCAAGTATCAGTGCCATAAAGCAATCATTGTGTATAGCTAAGTCAAGTATGTGTGCCATAAAGCAATCATTGTGTATAGCTAAGTCAAGTATCAGTGCCATAAAGCAATCATTGTGTATAGCTAAGTCAAGTATGTGTGCCATAAAGCAATCATTGTGTATAGCTAAGTCAAGTATGAGTGGCATAAAGCAACCATTGTGTATAGCTAAGTCAAGTATGAGTGCCATAAAGCAATCATTGTGTATAGCTAAGTCAAGTATGAGTGCCATAAAGCAATCATTGTGTATAGCTAAGTCAAGTATGAGTGCCATAAAGCAATCATTGTGTATAGCTAAGTCAAGTATGAGTGGCATAAAGCAATCATTGTGTATAGCTAAGTCAAGTATGAGTGGCATAAAGCAATCATTGTGTATAGCTAAGTCAAGTATCAGTGCCATAAAGCAATCATTGTGTATAGCTAAGTCAAGTATGAGTGCCATAAAGCAATCATTGTGTATAGCTAAGTCAAGTATGAGTGCCATAAAGCAATCATTGTGTATAGCTAAGTCAAGTATGAGTGCCATAAAGCAATCATTGTGTATAGCTAAGTCAAGTATCAGTGCCATAAAGCAACCATTGTGTATAGCTAAGTCAAGTATCAGTGCCATAAAGCAATCATTGTGTATAGCTAAGTCAAGTATGAGTGCCATAAAGCAATCATTGTGTATAGCTAAGTTGATAAAGTATTATAAATTTATAAATCTTCAGTTTTGTGAGTAATTAACTACTTGGAATTTCCTTCGCTTGAAAGGCTGTGTGGATGGGGAAGCTTGGCTAGATCTAACAAACAAGATGGAAAGAGCTAAACATGATGGCTGAAAACTAGACTCAATAGTAATGAATTAATATAAAGAAGCTTGAAAGATGCAGGACTACAAGCTTCGGGAATGCCAGAAGAGAAATTAACAAAATTGATGGAATAAATAAGTAGCTCAAACATAATTGATTTGATCTACAAGAAGCTTAGCTCATAGATTGTTTATACTGAATTGATTGAAGTGATTCTTGTGGGTTAATAAATTTTTGGTGCATTTGATCAAGAAAAAAAACTTTAAAATTGTCTTTTTTTATAAATCAAATTCACTAATTAAACGAACGAGAGGGTGTGGTTAAGTGGGTGTGGCTATGGCTGCACCAATCAGATTTGCCTCCTACTCTTCTGAAACTTAATCCATACAAAAAAATCTAGGTTGAAAAACATGAGTCAGTGCTTCATCAGCAGCTGCCTCAAAATGAGACAGAACCCCCCAAAAAGTTATCAGGAATCATTTAGCTCCTGCTACATGCATCGCTGGGAGAAATTTGTACAAGTGAGGGCTCAGCCAAATGGTTTGTGGTTATCACCTTTACCAGGAAGCCATGATCCAAATGGCTATATTCTTAAAGCAATAGTACCAATCCACAAATGTTGTCACAAACTTGACCACAAAAGAATGATATTCCATATATAAAGTGCACGCACATATGTTTGTTAGCAAGTCTGCTGAAACAGTTGAACGCATTGGGGGTGGGGGTTATTAATTAAAAATTGCATATGAGAAATGATGTATTTACCAGTGATTTTTTATGTAACAATTCTGCAGGGATACTGTGTGAAATGGCGGCAACTTGCACTGAAAGGGGCAGCAGACACAGCCTGCTTGTCACCCTCATTCGGTTGATCCATGTTCTGACTCAAGATGCTTAGCCTTGATGGACTCATATTAAAACCAATTGAACCAGCATGTAGCCTCCGCAATGTATTTTGTATGTGTGAAGTTAAAATGATGGCATGGCATTATTTGTTCGATTAGCTCATTTGCTGCTAGTGCAATTTAGTATCTGAAACGAAAATATATAACTATGAGTTGATAATTCAATGGTACATGCTGACTCAGACATGTCTTGCTAGTTGAATTTGAGCGTAACATAGTACATATAGCTAAAGAGCGTATCTCAGTTGCTCCAGAGAACTTAGGTAAGGGATTATTACTCCTGTGTTTCTCTACAGTAGGTGGGAAGAATTCATTTACAACACAGAGCAGGTATGAATATAGTGCATGGTGGAGTGAGGCACTAACCACTAGTGTTTACCTAACAACCTGGATGGTTACAACTGCATTATTATTACCAGGGTTTCTATAATTATTCTGAGTGCCAGGTGGTATGGATTAGCATGCCAGTACATGTGAAAGAAAGAGTTGCTGGGTATAGTCACAGTGTGAGTTATAATCCTGTTCATTTCATCCACTATACTCAGCTAATACTCCAACAGTGCACTTGCAGAGAGAGACAAACAGATGGACAGAGAGAGAGACAAACAGATGGACACACAGAAAGAGAGAGAGAAACAGACAGAGAGAGAGACAGACAGGGGGAAAAACTGGAGTTCGATTCCCATCAATGTCGTCCATTTTTATTATATTTTTGAGTTTTTTTGAGCATTCCACTTACACCCTTTCTTTCTTTTTCTCTTTTTTCCCCTCTCCTCTCCCTCTTTTCCCCATTTTTTCCCTTGTCAATGTCTTTCCCCCTCATAAGACAGACTGTGATTAGACAGACAGTCAATAGACAGACAGTAAATAGACAGACAGTGATTAGACAGACAGTCAATAGACAGACAGTCTGACAGAATGATGACCAAATAAACCGATAGATAGATAGTTGATTTTTTCATTACTTTTAATTTTTTCACATGTTAGCAAGTGGCCATTTCATATTTTCAGCTCTATCAAACTTTCCCCAGACTTGAACAAGGCGTGGGAGCTCATTTTGTTTAAAATCCCCTAAGGTACAATATTAAGCCATTTGAATCAACAATACCCCTGTTTTGACTCTACTGTATTGCCTTCAACATCACCCCCCCCCCCCCCCCCCCTAGAAATCTGTTTTTGACCTTTCTAGATTTGTTTTCTATATGCTGCCATGAAAATGATATTCATGAAGTAGTAGCTATAAGATATGAACATAATCACAAGTTAATTCATATTCTACACACTCTTGAAATGTTCCAGAACATAGTCCGTATGATAAGTCTACATGTGGAGAAGATAGTTCAGTTCCAAGTTGTAAGCCATTTTCTAAGCCTTGTATCCTAGCAGAAATATTCCAGTGAAGATTTCCTCTGCACTAGTTACATACTGTTTCATAGCTTCCTCTAGATTCATGAAATTACGGGGGGATTCAGCACTTTCAAAAGAAGCTGTAGCCCATGTGTCAGGGATACGAATACCAAACTCTATTTTATTGAACAGAGGCAGCCATAGGTTAGCCGAGTTCATTACAAAGTCGTTCTCAGGGAAAGCTGCATTCATGAGCTGAGGGTATTTCCGCCCACTATTGTCTTCTGTATAGATCTCGTACACAGCTCTCGGCTTACGTCGATCTGCATGCTTTGAAGTTAAGAAAACATACACCAGGATTTCCTTGGCAGAAGATGGGACGTACTGGGACACATCACATTTTATAACACCACCCTTTCTCATTGGGAGTTGTCCAAGGTATGGAGCATCGCAATACTCGAAGGGAACGTAAGCCATTGTTAGACTTGTCTTCTTATGTGATGTCACTTAAGTACTTCAATTCTTCCTTAGCAACTGTGAGTTAGTGAAGCGTGCCACTACTTATATAGTCTACTCAGAAGTCTTAGGAATGCACTGAGCATGCTCAGTCTAATTCAGGCACACAGGAAACTTAAAAACCCAACTGCACATGAGGTAGTATATCCCAGGACACACAGAGTACCAGTGGCATATTATATATCCCAGGACACACAGAGTACTAGTGGCATATTATATATACCAGGATGCATAGAGTACCAGTGGCATATTATATATCCCAGGATACACAGAGTACCAGTGGCATATTATATATCCCAGGATACACAGAGTACCAGTGACATATTATATATCCCAGGATGCACAGTGTACCAGTGGCATATTATATATCCCAGGATGCATAGAGTACCAGTGGCATATTATATATCCCAGGACACACAGAGTGCCAGTGGCATATTATATATCCCAGGATGCACAGAGTACCAGTGGCATATTATATATCCCAGGACACACAGAGTACCAGTGGCATATTATATATCCCAGGACACACAGAGTACCAGTGACATATTATATATCCCAGGACACACAGAGTACCAGTGGCATATTATATATCCCAGGATGCAGTGTACCAGTGACATATTATATATCCCAGGATGCACAGTGTACCAGTGGCATATTATATATCCCAGGATACACAGAGTACCAGTGACATATTATATATCCCAGGATGCACAGAGTACCAGTGACATATTATATATCCCAGGACACACAGTGTACCAGTGGCATATTATATATCCCAGGATACACAGAGTACCAGTGACATATTATATATCCCAGGATACACAGAGTACCAGTGGCATATTATATATCCTAGGATGCACAGAGTACCAGTGACATATTATATATCCCAGGACACACAGAGTACCAGTGGCATATTATATATCCCAGGATGCATAGAGTACCAGTGGCATATTATATATCCCAGGATGCAGTGTACCAGTGACATATTATATATCCCAGGATGCACAGTGTACAAGTAGCATATTATATATCCCAGGATGCACAGAGTACCAGTGACATATTATATATCCCAGGATACACAGAGTACCAGTGACATATTATATATCCCAGGACACACAGAGTACCAGTGGCATATTATATATCCCAGGATGCATAGAGTACCAGTGACATATTATATATCCCAGGACACACAGAGTACCATTGGCATATTATATATCCCAGGACACACAGAGTACCAGTGGCATATTATATATCCCAGGACACACAGAGTACCAGTGGCATATTATATATCCCAGGATGCATAGAGTACCAGTGGCATATTATATATCCCAGGAGACACAGAGTACCAGTGGCATATTATATATCCCAGGACACACAGAGTACCAGTGGCATATTATATATCCCAGGACACACAGAGTACCAGTGGCATATTATATATCCCAGGACACACAGAGTACCAGTGGCATATTATATATATCCCAGGACACACAGAGTACCAGTGGCATATTATATATCCCAGGATGCACAGAGTACCAGTGACATATTATATATCCCAGGACACACAGAGTACCAGTGACATATTATATATCCCAGGACACACAGAGTACCAGTGACATATTATATATCCCAGGATACACAGAGTACCAGTGACATATTATATATCCCAGGATGCACAGAGTACCAGTGACATATTATATATCCCAGGACACACAGAGTACCAGTGACATATTATATATCCCAGGACACACAGAGTACCAGTGACATATTATATATCCCAGGATACACAGAGTACCAGTGACATATTATATATCCCAGGATGCACAGAGTACCAGTGACATATTATATATCCCAGGACACACAGAGTACCAGTGACATATTATATATCCCAGGACACACAGAGTACCAGTGACATATTATATATCCCAGGACACACAGAGTACCAGTGACATATTATATATCCCAGGATACACTTCAGCATTGTCTCTACTTGGTGAAGCTGTAAGACAAACCTTACCTTCTCTTCTTCCATCGGTGTCTTTACCCGGCCTGGAAGAATCGTGCTTGTTCTTCCGTAGGTGTTTCTGCCTGAACTGGAGGAGCCTGTTTGACACTTCAACTTCTGCACTTGTTGATTGGAAACTGTCCTCTGTTTATAGTGAACTGTTTCTACAGTTTGAAGGTGTGTTTGTGAACATGCATTTTTCTATACTGAGTGTGATTTAATGCTGTGGAACCTTACAATCTCAATTTTGCTACTTATATTGTGGTGTGAATTTTTTCATTTGTGTTACTGACAATGACATCTGAATTTTCTTGTGTTTCCCTTGACAATCAATTACCCTCTGTTAATACAAAGTCAAAGTTAGCAGTGAAACTATCTACTGTCTGTACTTACTCTGAAGGGCTTAGCTTGGAATTCACTTTAGAAAGTTCATCATGCTTTGACCACCATAACCATGAATTAGCTTGACATCATGAGTTTCAAGAAGATGACACTACCTCCTTAGGTTCTCAAGAGTCTGCCGAGTAGCTAATACCTAGGTTGTCACCATGTTCACAACCTAACCTGTCAGCACTCACTTCTATTCCACTCTCCCAAAATCAACCTGTCTCTCAATCTGACCTTTTGCTTATGTTACAGCAACAACAGGCTTTCACGTTTAAAGTTGTAGTAGACAAATTGGGGGCCAGTTGAGTGTCTGAGAAGATAGCTACTGATGCTGGGACTGTGTGCAGGCAGACAGATTTCAGGATCCACTGGACAGAGCCGTAAGTCTCTTATGCCTCTAGCCCTTAGGGAGGACATCGATACCATGTTTGCAAGGCAACTAAACGGATCAAGTTAGCTATTTTCTAAGGAGGCAGTCATACAAAGAGTTCATTCAATTTTACTTGGTTGTCAAACAGGTGGTGACATGTGTGCAGTAAAGAAACGAATTCTTGCAACTAATCTACCACTTTTAAATAATTCCTGCAGGATGCACTGCGAGCTAAATTATGATTGGTTTTGACTATTTTTAGCTATATGTATTTCTTGCACATGAGTTTAAAAAACATGAAAGAATGAAAGCCAGCAAAGTAACCTTCCTCACTAACTAAACAAGCAAACATGAAAGACTTCTATAGATTGTGAAGGCAAACCTACAAGTTTTGATGCAATTTCTTCAGTGCAGCTATTGTATTTTACATAACTTACCTTATCAGTGTCTGCTGATAATGTCGGTAGTGAATGTGTTGAATTGGTTGTGTATAGACATTTGACGATAGTTGCAATGTATTGATGTGATGCACAAGTATTACAATGACTGGCAGAGGTTAAGGTGACAGGTGACCTTTGGAAGAAATGGGCTAGCACATTATACCTGCACACCTCACACACACATATACACATACACACACCTGAACACACATACATGCACATACACACACACACTCATATTTCATGCACACACACTATACTAATAGTAGTAGACAGTAAGTTCTATTCGATAGGGTTACGACCATGATCTTTACAGCGTAAAGCCTAGCACCACATCATGACCGCCATAGATGGTAAAGGGTGATTGATAACTACCAAAAAAAATAGGGGGTTGGGGGGGAGGGGGGGGAAGAGAGGGGGGTGGTGAAATTATATTGGAAATGAAGGGTAAGAAGGGAGAAGACATTTTTAATTTACTTTTTATAATTCTAGAAAACTTTAGAGCACAACAAATTGGAGTTTGTACAGTATATGATGAGTTTGGGCAAGATACACAACAAATGAACACAGAGCAGTCGTTTAAATAATCTTTATAAAAGAGTGAGGGTGAGGTTCCTCAAGGTTCTCCAGAATAGTATATTCATAGTCATTCAAATTATACAAACTTCCAAGTAGTGCTGAAAATGCATGTTGACTAAACGGCCAGCACATGCACAGATTAGACTTCAAACAAAATTTGTCATTATTTAGACCTGCAGACACTATTGTAGCTACTGAGCAATTGGAATATGCAAAAATATACAAAGTATAAATTCATTTCACTACATTGGACTTACCATCTCTACATAATTACTACATTATTAATTAACATAAATTATAATTTTTTCTGAACTTATCTTAGTATTGTAATTTAAGCAGAAACGTTCCAGGTTCTGTCCCACTGCATCCTGGCCTGGTCCAGTTTCTGTGCCACTGTACTCTGGCCTGATACAGGTTCTGTGCCACTGTACTCTGGCCTTGTCCAGTTTTTTGCCACTGCATCCTGGCCAGGTCCAGGTTCTGTGCCACTGTACTCTGGCCTGATCCAGGCACTGCATCCTGGCCTGATCCAGGTTCTGTGCCACTGTACTCTGGCCTGATCCAGGTTCTGTGCCACTGCATCCTGGCCTGGTCCAGGTTCTGTGCCACTGCATTCTGGCCTGGTCAAGGTTCTGTGCCACTGCATCCTGGCCTGATCCAGGTTCTGTGCCACTGCATTCTGGCCTGGTCAAGGTTCTGTGCCACTGCATCCTGGCCTGATCCAGGTTCTGTGCCACTGTACTCTGGCCTGGTCCAGGTTCTGAGCCACTGTACTCTGGCCTGATCCAGGTTCTGTGCCACTGCATCCTGGCCTGGTCCAGGTTCTGTGCCACTGCATTCTGGCCTGGTCAAGGTTCTGTGCCACTGCATCCTGACCTGATCCAGGTTCTGTGCCACTGCATCCTGGCCTGATCCAGGTTCTGTGCCACTGTACTCTGGCCTGGTCCAGGTTCTGAGCCACTGTACTCTGGCCTGATCCAGGTTCTGTGCCACTGCATTCTGGCCTGGTCAAGGTTCTGTGCCACTGCATCCTGACCTGATCCAGGTTCTGTGCCACTGCATCCTGGCCTGATCCAGGTTCTGTGCCACTGTACTCTGGCCTGGTCCAGGTTCTGAGCCACTGTACTCTGGCCTGATCCAGGTTCTGTGCCACTGCATCCTGGCCTGGTCCAGGTTCTGTGTGATGCGAGTCCTATGTATTATTGAGGATCAGAGACTAATCTCCTCACAAACACTTCAGTGCCAACGATATGTAGTAATCGCTGCCACCAGAATTGATATCTCCCAGCCTCCCTTCCGATAGCTCGTCTCTAGAGACTTTGCGCAGTCGCAGAGAGAATATTGGCAATAGTTAGAGTTTAACTGTAATTGCACTGACTGGTGAAGAACATCAACTGAACTGACTTTTCAATTTTTGGTGCTGATATACAACTCAATAAAGGAGAGCAAGACTAGGCATAAATGATGTGATAATAACAGCTGGGGTGCGATGTTACATTAATGAAAGCATGCAAATCATAATGTTCTCAATAGGTAAGATAATGGGTTCAGAGTGATACACAGCTGGGGTGATATTTCACAGCATAACACTGCACAGCAATGATTGCTATGAAGACAAGACAGCCATACATTAACTAAGTAAATCCCTAGTATTACTGAATGTGAGGGAGGCTTCTCTCACATTCTGTGCCACTGCATTCTGGCCTGGTCCAGGTTCTGTGCCACTGTACTCTGGCCTGGTCCAGGTTCTGTGCCGCTGTACTCTGGCCTGGTCCAGGTTCTGTGCCACTGCATCCTGGCCTGATCCAGGTTCTGTGCCATTGTACTCTGGCCTGGTCCAGGTTCTGAGCCACTGTACTCTGGCCTGATCCAGGTTCTGTGCCACTGCATCCTGGCCTGGTCCAGGTTCTGTGCCACTGCATTCTGGCCTGGTCAAGGTTCTGTGCCACTGCATCCTGACCTGATCCAGGTTCTGTGCCACTGCATCCTGGCCTGATCCAGGTTCTGCGAGCTAAATTATGATTGGTTTTGACTATTTTTAGCTATATGTATTTCTTGCACATGAGCTTAAAAAACATGAAAGAATGAAAGCCAGCAAAGTAACCTTCCTCACTAACTAAACAAGCAAACATGAAAGACTTCTATAGATTGTGAAGGCAAACCTACAAGTTTTGATGCAATTTCTTCAGTGCAGCTATTGTATTTTACATAACTTACCTTATCAGTGTCTTGTCGGTAGTGAATGTGTTGAATTGGTTGTGTATAGACATTTGACGATAGTTGCAATGTATTGATGTGATGCACAAGTATTACAATGACTGGCAGAGGTTAAGGTGACAGGTGACCTTTGGAAGAAATGGGCTAGCACATTATACCTGCACACCTCACACACACATATACACATACACACACCTGAACACACATACATGCACATACACACACACACTCATATTTCATGCACACACACTATACTAATAGTAGTAGACAGTAAGTTCTATTCGATAGGGTTACGACCATGATCTTTACAGCGTAAAGCCTAGCACCACATCATGACCGCCATAGATGGTAAAGGGTGATTGATAACTACCAAAAAAAATAGGGGGTTGGGGGGGAGGGGGGGGAAGAGAGGGGGGTGGTGAAATTATATTGGAAATGAAGGGTAAGAAGGGAGAAGACATTTTTAATTTACTTTTTATAATTCTAGAAAACTTTAGAGCACAACAAATTGGAGTTTGTACAGTATATGATGAGTTTGGGCAAGATACACAACAAATGAACACAGAGCAGTCGTTTAAATAATCTTTATAAAAGAGTGAGGGTGAGGTTCCTCAAGGTTCTCCAGAATAGTATATTCATAGTCATTCAAATTATACAAACTTCCAAGTAGTGCTGAAAATGCATGTTGACTAAACGGCCAGCACATGCACAGATTAGACTTCAAACAAAATTTGTCATTATTTAGACCTGCAGACACTATTGTAGCTACTGAGCAATTGGAATATGCAAAAATATACAAAGTATAAATTCATTTCACTACATTGGACTTACCATCTCTACATAATTACTACATTATTAATTAACATAAATTATAATTTTTTCTGAACTTATCTTAGTATTGTAATTTAAGCAGAAACGTTCCAGGTTCTGTCCCACTGCATCCTGGCCTGGTCCAGTTTCTGTGCCACTGTACTCTGGCCTGATACAGGTTCTGTGCCACTGTACTCTGGCCTTGTCCAGTTTTTTGCCACTGCATCCTGGCCAGGTCCAGGTTCTGTGCCACTGTACTCTGGCCTGATCCAGGCACTGCATCCTGGCCTGATCCAGGTTCTGTGCCACTGTACTCTGGCCTGATCCAGGTTCTGTGCCACTGCATCCTGGCCTGGTCCAGGTTCTGTGCCACTGCATTCTGGCCTGGTCAAGGTTCTGTGCCACTGCATCCTGGCCTGATCCAGGTTCTGTGCCACTGCATTCTGGCCTGGTCAAGGTTCTGTGCCACTGCATCCTGGCCTGATCCAGGTTCTGTGCCACTGTACTCTGGCCTGGTCCAGGTTCTGAGCCACTGTACTCTGGCCTGATCCAGGTTCTGTGCCACTGCATCCTGGCCTGGTCCAGGTTCTGTGCCACTGCATTCTGGCCTGGTCAAGGTTCTGTGCCACTGCATCCTGACCTGATCCAGGTTCTGTGCCACTGCATCCTGGCCTGATCCAGGTTCTGTGCCACTGTACTCTGGCCTGGTCCAGGTTCTGAGCCACTGTACTCTGGCCTGATCCAGGTTCTGTGCCACTGCATTCTGGCCTGGTCAAGGTTCTGTGCCACTGCATCCTGACCTGATCCAGGTTCTGTGCCACTGCATCCTGGCCTGATCCAGGTTCTGTGCCACTGTACTCTGGCCTGGTCCAGGTTCTGAGCCACTGTACTCTGGCCTGATCCAGGTTCTGTGCCACTGCATCCTGGCCTGGTCCAGGTTCTGTGTGATGCGAGTCCTATGTATTATTGAGGATCAGAGACTAATCTCCTCACAAACACTTCAGTGCCAACGATATGTAGTAATCGCTGCCACCAGAATTGATATCTCCCAGCCTCCCTTCCGATAGCTCGTCTCTAGAGACTTTGCGCAGTCGCAGAGAGAATATTGGCAATAGTTAGAGTTTAACTGTAATTGCACTGACTGGTGAAGAACATCAACTGAACTGACTTTTCAATTTTTGGTGCTGATATACAACTCAATAAAGGAGAGCAAGACTAGGCATAAATGATGTGATAATAACAGCTGGGGTGCGATGTTACATTAATGAAAGCATGCAAATCATAATGTTCTCAATAGGTAAGATAATGGGTTCAGAGTGATACACAGCTGGGGTGATATTTCACAGCATAACACTGCACAGCAATGATTGCTATGAAGACAAGACAGCCATACATTAACTAAGTAAATCCCTAGTATTACTGAATGTGAGGGAGGCTTCTCTCACATTCTGTGCCACTGCATTCTGGCCTGGTCCAGGTTCTGTGCCACTGTACTCTGGCCTGGTCCAGGTTCTGTGCCGCTGTACTCTGGCCTGGTCCAGGTTCTGTGCCACTGCATCCTGGCCTGATCCAGGTTCTGTGCCATTGTACTCTGGCCTGGTCCAGGTTCTGAGCCACTGTACTCTGGCCTGATCCAGGTTCTGTGCCACTGCATCCTGGCCTGGTCCAGGTTCTGTGCCACTGCATTCTGGCCTGGTCAAGGTTCTGTGCCACTGCATCCTGACCTGATCCAGGTTCTGTGCCACTGCATCCTGGCCTGATCCAGGTTCTGCGAGCTAAATTATGATTGGTTTTGACTATTTTTAGCTATATGTATTTCTTGCACATGAGCTTAAAAAACATGAAAGAATGAAAGCCAGCAAAGTAACCTTCCTCACTAACTAAACAAGCAAACATGAAAGACTTCTATAGATTGTGAAGGCAAACCTACAAGTTTTGATGCAATTTCTTCAGTGCAGCTATTGTATTTTACATAACTTACCTTATCAGTGTCTTGTCGGTAGTGAATGTGTTGAATTGGTTGTGTATAGACATTTGACGATAGTTGCAATGTATTGATGTGATGCACAAGTATTACAATGACTGGCAGAGGTTAAGGTGACAGGTGACCTTTGGAAGAAATGGGCTAGCACATTATACCTGCACACCTCACACACACATATACACATACACACACCTGAACACACATACATGCACATACACACACACACTCATATTTCATGCACACACACTATACTAATAGTAGTAGACAGTAAGTTCTATTCGATAGGGTTACGACCATGATCTTTACAGCGTAAAGCCTAGCACCACATCATGACCGCCATAGATGGTAAAGGGTGATTGATAACTACCAAAAAAAATAGGGGGTTGGGGGGGAGGGGGGGGAAGAGAGGGGGGTGGTGAAATTATATTGGAAATGAAGGGTAAGAAGGGAGAAGACATTTTTAATTTACTTTTTATAATTCTAGAAAACTTTAGAGCACAACAAATTGGAGTTTGTACAGTATATGATGAGTTTGGGCAAGATAACAACAAATGAACACAGAGCAGTCGTTTAAATAATCTTTATAAAAGAGTGAGGGTGAGGTTCCTCAAGGTTCTCCAGAATAGTATATTCATAGTCATTCAAATTATACAAACTTCCAAGTAGTGCTGAAAATGCATGTTGACTAAACGGCCAGCACATGCACAGATTAGACTTCAAACAAAATTTGTCATTATTTAGACCTGCAGACACTATTGTAGCTACTGAGCAATTGGAATATGCAAAAATATACAAAGTATAAATTCATTTCACTACATTGGACTTACCATCTCTACATAATTACTACATTATTAATTAACATAAATTATAATTTTTTCTGAACTTATCTTAGTATTGTAATTTAAGCAGAAACGTTCCAGGTTCTGTCCCACTGCATCCTGGCCTGGTCCAGTTTCTGTGCCACTGTACTCTGGCCTGATACAGGTTCTGTCCCACTGCATCCTGGCCTGATCCAGGTTCTGTGTCACTGTACTCTGGCCTGATCCAGGTTCTGTCCCACTGCATCCTGGCCTGATCCAGGTTCTGTGCCATTGTACTCTGGCCTAATCCAGGTTCTGTGCCACTGTACTCTGGCCTTGTCCAGGTTTTTTGCCACTGCATCCTGGCCAGGTCCAGGTTCTGTGCCACTGTACTCTGGCCTGATCCAGGTTCTGTGCCACTGCATCCTGGCCTGGTCCAGGTTCTGTGCCACTGTACTCTGGCCTGATCCAGGTTCTGTGCCACTGCATCCTGGCCTGGTCCAGGTTCTGTGCCACTGCATTCTGGCCTGGTCCAGGTTCTGTGCCACTGCATCCTGGCCTGGTCCAGGTTCTGTGCCACTGTACTCTGGCCTGATCCAGGTTCTGTGCCACTGTATCCTGGCCTGGTCCAGGTTCTGTGCCACTGCATCCTGGCCTGATCCAGGTTCTGTGCCACTGTATTCTGGCCGAATCCAGGTTCTGTGCCACTGCATCCTGGCCTGGTCCAGGTTCTGTGCCACTGCATCCTGGCCTGGTCCAGGTTCTGTGCCACTGTACTTTGGCCAGATCCAGGTTCTGTGCCTCTGCATCCTGGCCTGGTCCAGGTTCTGTGCCTCTGCATCCTGGCCTGGTCCAGGTTCTGTGCCACTGCATCCTGGCCTGGTCCAGGTTCTGTGCCACTGCATCCTGGCCTGGTCCAGGTTCTGTGCCACTGCATCCTGGCCAGGTCCAGGTTCTGTGCCACTGTACTCTGGCCTGATCCAGGTTCTGTGCCACTGCATCCTGGCCTGGTCCAGGTTCTGTGCCACTGCATTCTGGCATGGTCCAGGTTCTGTGCCACTGCATCCTGGCCTGGTCCAGGTTCTGTGCCACTGTACTCTGGCCAGATCCAGGTTCTGTACCACTGCATCCTGGCCTGGTCCAAGTTCTGTGCCACTGCATCCTGGCCTGATCCAGGTTCTGTGCCACTGCATCCTGGCCAGGTCCAGGTTCTGTGCCACTGCATCCTGGCCTGATCCAGGTTCTGTGCCACTGTAATCTGGCCTGATCCAGGTTCTGTGCCACTGTATTCTGGCCTGGTCCAGGTTCTGTGCCACTGTACTCTGGCCTGGTCCAGGTTCTGTGCCGCTGTACTCTGGCCTGGTCCAGGTTCTGTGCCACTGCATTTTGGCCTGATCCAGGTTCTGTGCCACTGCATCCCAAAATGCATGACAAAGACTACTATAATCCTCGTGTGCATGCACACGGAGGGTCAACAGAGTATAGAATACTGATGTGCTGTTTCACCTTCTCTGGTGATATGTCACACATTAGTTTATTACATGTTTGGAGGTTGCTATTGTAGCTATATATAATTTGTCTGCCTGTCCATGCAAAGATACAAGTTTAATGGAGAGCAGATATACAACAGATGCAAGATCCTTTAATCTTGTTGTTTTTATATTATGCAGTTATGACACTTGCTCTGGTAATACATGTTCACACCGAGTTAATTATACAGCTTGCCCCTTCAATATTTGCATGTTAGCCCATGTGCAGTATCCATAAGCTGAATCTAAAATTATAGCCGTCAGCTCAAAATAATTTCATGCAATTTACTCTCAATGGAAAAAAAAAGTTAATTTCTATATTAAAGGACTAGACTTAACTGTACTCAAATTTTTTTTTAGATTGAACCCAGTTAAAGTTCAAAAAGCCAAAAACTAATCCCTTAAACTACCAAAATTAAAAACAAAAATTCAACTCTCAATGAGCCAAAATTAAATCAGCTCTCCTTCTCTAATCCACCAAGTGACTTGTTGGTCTGTTAATTCAATTAGAAAACATTTTCTGTGAGATACTAAATTATCAGAATTAGAAATTCCAGTTCTATTTACGTAGTCTCATGAAATATGCATTCTTGGAGAGGTAATGGCCCTCAGGGTAGAAGTTATTGTAGAATCCGAGACAGTACCGTTCAGTTTTGAAGCCCATGCTCTGGTAGAGCAGCATGGCTGGGTTGTCTACAGATACGTGAAGAGTGATATCTTTTCCCATGCAACTCTGAATGAGATGATACAGCATGATCTTCCCAACAGAGTGACCCTGGAAGTCTGGATGGACCAGAAGAAATGATATGTATGCCTCGTTAACCTTGACGTCTGGTGTCATGAAGGCACAACCCACTACAAGCTTCTTGTATAACACTATGCATGTGAAGTCTGGATACTGGAGACACTCCGACAGATCCACAGGCCAAAAGAAGTAAGAAATCAAGTTGTTGACAGCAGGCAAGTGGTGTTCTTGGAAATAGCAGAAGTCAATGGTGTCAGCTCTTTCTGACGGGTTAAAGCGCCGACATAAATCTACATTCACTGAAACTTTATGTGGAATAATATCGGAAGAGCGGAATATAAATGGCTTCAGTTTTCTGGCCGTATAAGGACTAGTGATGAGCTCCCCTTTACCTCCTGTATCAGATCCACACAGCATCTGTTTGAACGTCTTGTACTGAGGAGGCAGAGCATGGGAGAGCATTGGAATGACACACAGCTGGTCTAACACTTCCACTTCAGCTGACCGCGGAGCACACAGTCGGGCCTCAAGAGCCGTTTGACTATACGGAGGAACTCGACTGCTATCAGAGACTACTGAACTCAATTGAGGTATAACTTGCTCGTAGTACGGTAAACTACTGTCCACTACATACTTGACAGTTGAAGATAACAGACGGTAGATGAGTGCATCCAGGTCAAATGGCTTCAGATTGTAGACTCGCTGCTTCATCCGCACTTTTAGTTTGCGCAGAAGTCTGCTTGCCCTGGGGTCATGCTGCCTTGCTAATGAGCACTGCTCCAAATATTCCAAAACAACCATCTCTTGCTGTTCTGTCATAAACACGAGTGGAGAGGAACTTCCCTCAGCCCCTGCCGTTATAGACTGCTGATCATGACTCTGCTCTGAGCGATGAACACGCAACAGGGGAGGGGGAGGAGATGAACCAGAATCTGATAAAGTGGGAGGAAACATGGACTCCTTGCCACTGTTGAGTTTAGGTCTGGAGAGAGAGGGCACTTCATTGGATGCTCCTTGGATGAGGGGAGACATCACTTTCTGTCTCTTGGCAGGAGGGGGGCTACTGACTTCTTGGGAAGGCACTGGTTGTTTCCTGTTAACAGCTAACGGCCACAGAGCAGCCTTCAGTGATGGAGGAACAGTACTAGTGAGGGTCCACCACCCATGCTCACCAAACAAACTATACCCTACACACACACACAATAAATAAATAAATAAATAAAAAATGCCAATTTTCTTGTTGCTGCTAGATGGTCACGTGCACCTGGCAGAGCCAGGATGCCTGTACATTAAGCAGGCAATATGAGCCATAGCAAAGCTCCTGGAGCCGGGCTAGGAACTCACAGGAAAACAGACCTTACCTCACAGCAAGTGGTATGGGCACCCAAAGTCCCACCTAGACCATTGCTGTTTCATGAGAAAAGGCCTTGAATTTGTATACGCACACACGCTCACACACATGTAATACTCCACGCATTTAGAGACTCCTATATTTCAATATTTTCAACAAGACAATTCCCATACGCAACCAAGATTCTCACAGGCGACCAGGATTCTCACATGACATCACAATCGTCACAGGTGACTAGGATTCTCACAGGCGACCAGGATTCTCACATGCCATCACAATCGTCACAGGTGACCAGGATTCTCACCCGCGACCACAATCCTCACAGGTCACCAGGATACTCACATGTGACCAGGATTCTCACAGGCAATCATGATTCTCACACACAGCCATATTCCTCACAGGTGACAAGGATTCTCATCCGCGACCAGGATTCTCACAGGCAATCATGATTGTCACACGCAGCCATATTCCTCACAGGTGACAAGGATTCTCATCCGCGACCAGGATTCTCACAGGCAATCATGATTGTCACCAGGATTCTCAGAGGCGACCAGGATTCTCACAGGCAATCATGATTGTCACCAGGATTCTCAGAGGCGACCAGGATTCTCACAGGCAATCATGATTGTTACCAGGATTCTCAGAGGCGACCAGGATTCTCACAGGCAATCATGATTGTCACCAGGATTCTCATCCGCGACCAGGGTTCTCACAGGCAATCATGATTGTCACCAGGATTCTCAGAGGCGACCAGGATTCTCACAGGCAATCATGATTGTCACCAGGATTCTCAGAGGCGACCAGGATTCTCAGAGGCGACCAGGATTCTCACAGGCAATCATGATTCTCACACGCTACTAGGATTCTCAGAGGTGACCAGATTCTCACCCACGACCACAATCCTCACACGCAACTAGGATTCTCACACGTGACCAAGATTCTCACACACATGACCAGGACTCTCACATATGCAACCAGGATTCTCACACGCGACCAGGATTCTCACAGGCGATCAGGATTCTCACACGCGACCAGGATTCTCACATAAATGACCAAGATTCTCACATACGCGACCAGGATTCTCATATATGACCAGGATTGTCACAGGCGATCAGGATTATCACATGCAACTAGGATTCTCACAGGTGATCAGGATTCTCACATACGCGACCAGGATTCTCATATATGACCAGGATTGTCACAGGCGATCAGGATTGTCACACACGACCAGGATTCTCGCAGGTGATCAGGATTCTCACATACGCGACCAGGATTCTCATATATGACCAGGACTTTCAAAGGTGATCAGGATTCTCATAGGCTATCAGGATTCTCACACGCGACTAGGATTCTCACGTGCAACTAGGATTCTCATAGGAGCCTAGGATTCTCACAGGTGATCAGGATTCTCACATACGTGACCAGGATTCTCACAGGTGATCAGGATTGTCACACGCATCTAGGATTCTCACAGGTGATCAGGATTCTCACATACGCGACCAGGATTTTCACAGGCGACCAGGATTCTATCATGTGACTAGGATTAGGATTGATAGCATGATCAAGAAAAACATTTTGTAGCACAAATCCATTTTTATAGATATCATGAAATCAATTTTGTGTACTTGTATACTAACCTGACTTGAAGGTGGTGGGGCAGTGCACAGACAGAGTTCCAGCCACAGTACTGTGCCAAGATTGAGTCTTCTTACGGTGAGGCATAAGAACATTCCAGTTGCTACGAATAAACCCACAAATATCCTCATTCCATCGATAGAAACCACGCTTGCCTCCACGCCCATTCATTATCAGATTATAGAGGGCCAGATGAGTCACATAAACCCTGAATACATTACACAACAACCCTTTACCTACTGACAAATCTTTACTACTTTTACAAACCATTGCAGATGAGGTCTCTCCCAGCTTTCTCTGCCTGTGGAGCTACACGGGGAACAAGTGAACAAATACAAGTTGTCTCCTAGGAATACTGGCGGCTTCACTCCTCTCAGACACCGCACGTGATACAGTCCCTTGCATTTCGAGCATTCTAGAGGTAATATTTTCTCTTTGAACAAGATGGGTTTGCTGCAGTAACCGCACTGTCCTACAACCTTGGAGACGTCTCCTGCTTTAGCGGAGGCCACCGCTAGCTCACCGTCTGCAGCCATTCTGCATTACGCGGTTCACACGCGGCTTATCTGCCACATAGCAGCTCCGGAAAGGAGAGGCAGAATAAGTATTTTAGGGTCTGGTCGTTGATTTTAAAAACTTCGGCGTTGACAATAAGTGGGCGTTGCTAAGAAGCTCCTGCTAGCGTAGTAAGCGGGAGGTGTAATAGCTTACATTACGATGGCTGGCGGACAACTTTTGACACTGCTGCGGCTGCTGACGGAGAAAGAAGGAGAGGTAAGCTGTGTGAATTTGTTATCTCTGGAGCTATAGCCTGCTTCTCTTGCTAGGATGAGAGATGCGAGTCTGTTGGGGAAGGGCTGCATATATTCTGCCTGTGTTATCATGAGCAAAGAAACTTCACCAACACGCCTCATCAGTCCAAGTTCAAGAAGGTGAGTCAAGAAGGTGAGCTAGAGTAGGAGCAGACCAACAAGCTGCAGTGTAAGTAGTTGTGAGGACTATTCCTAGAGCTATGTAGTTCTGGCAATGTATACACCACTCCGATGCTAAACCTAAGACTGCTCCTTTAGCTCTGGCAATTATTTTTTAATTGAATGTATGCAATGACTAGTCTTGCAGGCCAGACCCTTTACCTAATTGCTCTACTTGGAAAGGTGTGGCTACTCTAACAAGTTTGGTATCTCCCATTTGTATTACACTGTCAACTGCTTCTAAAACTCAAAAGTACACCCATGAGAGTACAATTGTACCTGCACCACTTTCTTCGTCAAAGTCTTCCTGGTTGGTAATTTTTTTTTAATGTTTCAAATTTGCTTACATCATCTTTTGCTGATGAAATGAGTGGCTACCTTGTGGACAACATGACATGTGAAGTCTGGATACTGGAGACACTCCGACAGATCCACAGGCAATGTGGACAATTTCACAGCTTTTAAGCATAGAAAACAATGTACACAATCTTCACTTCATTGTAGTGAAGCCAAGTCCACCGATCAAACCAACTAGCTTGAAAACTACATTCCAAAATTGTCTTCTTCCCAAACTTTCTTTTTGGGAAGTTAAAGACAACGGCTGATGCGGAGATTCCGTCTCGCGACTCGCTATTATAGTCGATGAAGACACTCCCGGTGGAAAGACTAGCGACACTTTACCAACAGAGGAAGGTCCGATTTTTTTGCCGACCTTTACCCGGTAACTTATTAAATGTACACGCCCACCTTTTCCAAAAAAAGGTTCGACCAAGGTCGGACTGGTCGGACCATCTACTACGGCCCTGGCATCACTACTCATGGATGAGCTGGCACTATAGTATCACTACTCATGGATGAGCTGGCACTATAGTATCACTACTCATGGATGAGCTGGCACTATAGTATCACTACTCATGGATGAGCTGGCACTATAGTATTACTACTCATGGATGAGCTGGCACTATAGTATCACTACTCATGGATGAGCTGGCACTATAGTATCACTACTCATGAATGAGCTGGCACTATAGTATCACTACTCATGGATGAGCTGGCACTATAGCATCACTACTCATGGATGAGCTGGCACTATAGCATCACTACTCATGGATGAGCTGGCACTATAGTATCACTACTCATGAATGAGCTGGCACTATAGTATCACTACTCATGGATGAGCTGGCACTATAGCATCACTACTCATGGATGAGCTGGCACTATAGTATCACTACTCATGGATGAGCTGGCACTATAGTATCACTACTCATGGATGAGCTGGCACTATAGTATCACTACTCATGGATGAGCTGGCACTATAGTATCACTACTCATGGATGAGCTGGCACTATAGTATCACTACTCATGGATGAGCTGGCACTATAGTATCACTACTCATGGATGAGCTGGCACTATAGTATCACTACTCATGGATGAGCTGGCACTATAGTATCACTACTCATGGATGAGCTGGCACTATAGTATCACTACTCATGGATGAGCTGGCACTATAGTATCACTACTCATGGATGAGCTGGCACTATAGTATCACTACTCATGGATGCGCTGGCACTATAGTATCACTACTCATGGATGAGCTGGCACTATAGTATCACTACTCATGGATGAGCTGGCACTATAGTATCACTACTCATGGATGAGCTGGCACTATAGCATCACTACTCATGGATGAGCTGGCACTATAGTATCACTACTCATGGATGAGCTGGCACTATAGTATCACTACTCATGGATGAGCTGGCACTATAGTATCACTACTCTATGAAATATGAAATATATTGGAGCATGTTGGGTGGTATGATGTCTGTCCACAGTTCCAGATGGGGAACATGCCTGAGACCTCACTGGAAGTCAACCCTTTACCCGACACCTGTTGTAGTTTATACATATTCTCCCCCTCCTATTGCCTCATGTAGTTGCTACTAGCAACGAGGGAATGGCTGATAGAAGCTTGGCCCATCTCCAAATCATCTCAAAGGTCGGAGTACAGAGTTGGAAAGGATGGTGTCGAGTTAAGTGTGTTACACAGTGGTCTGATGACTCTGAGGCTGCTGCTGAGAGATGTGGACATGCAGCACGTGCTACTAGCCCACAACCACACCTTACCCACTCTAGCTGAATTTCTCTCACAGTTGGTGAGTCTTCATTTCTCTCCAGGACCAGATAACCACACCTTACCAGATCACACTTTTTCAACAGACCTGCTCAAAGAGCTGACAAGTGAGATGACATGTTTGAGTTTGTATGTGTGTTAATTTCTCTCTCTCAATAGATATATTCCAGAAAGTCTCCAACACAAGCACTTACAGGGAATTGCTGGTGAAGTATGAGGTCCACGCCCACTTGGTGAAGCTGCTGTGGTCACATGACCTGGTCTCCCTCCAGTGTTCCCTGTGTGCCCTCATCAACCTCTGTAAGACGTACGTAGATACACACACACACGGCAGAGTGATGGTGCACTGAGGGGTGGGGAGGGACACTCCCACTTTCTGAAGTTCATATGAGCTGCATGGCTGTTGATGTGATGTTGTGTGGGTTCAAAGGGTGTTCATTATTCAAACAGCACTTCATACTCTGTGTGTGTGTGTGTGTGTGTGTGTGTGTTCAGGCCCAGTGTCTGTGTGGGTGTGGCCAGACTGTCAGTTGTCGTGCCACTCTTGTATATTGTGTCTTCTTATGACACCATGTCTCGTCACCTAGCAGCAGACTTACTGCTATTGCTGAGTCAGCAACCTGCTTTCAAACAGCAGGTGCAAGAGTGTGACAGCCTTCCAGCATGCCTAAGGCAAGGAACACACCCTACCACTCCCCCCTCTGCCCCGCCCTTTATTGTTCTAAACTTGCAGTATTCTGAAAAGTGAAGACCTTCATCTTCTTCATCGCATGGTGGGTGTGGTCGAGGGTTTAGCTGAGGCCACTTACTTCCAGGAGGAGATGCGCCAACTTGGGGGAATCCCCTTGCTCTTGAACATCCTCAAGTAAGTGTGTTGGGGGAATCCCAGTCAGTGATCACTATTAAGAAAGTTCCAATGATTCAGTCATTCTGGGCTGAAAATGTACTATTATTATGAAAGTTATTGTAACAGCGTCTCTGTGGCTGGATGGGATGAAGTGTATTTACTCAACTCATTGAACAGAATGAATCTTGCTAAGCACTTGGTGTGTAGGACTTTGTGTTTGCATAAATGTCTACATATTTATGGAATCTTTTGTTTGGTATTATACGTTTTCCTGTTTCCCTCTGTGGTTTGTACACCATTTATTTAGTATGGAGTTGTTGTCTCGTTATTTCAAGAAAACTTTGTTCCATGTTACAGACAGAAGGTATTGAATGACGAAGATGGTTCTCAGCATGCTCAGATTGTGGCACTGCGAGCTGTGTGCTGTGGTGCTCTCACACGTCTCTTGCTGGACGACAACAATGCACAGTTGATAGCTCAGGTAAACAAATAGGGTAAAGGGTCACACTCCAGGTTGGTGTCGCCTCTCTTACAGTATGTGTGGTAAAGGGTGGCATACCACACAGATTGCTTTATAGTGTGTCACAGTAGTGATGACATCTGTACCACACTGTGGAATACTGCATGCTTATGTGGTATATGATGTATTTGTGGTGTTGTCAGGGTAACGGAGTGTTCCTGATAGCCACTAACATCCTCCCAACGCAGCACAACGTACCTACAAGACTACGAGAGAACTTGCAACGTCATGCTCTGCGTGCACTCAGGTCAGAGGTCACTGGTGGCATGAATTTAATTAAAGGGTGTGGCTTAGTCTCGTATCATATGTTGTCATATCTATTAGATATTTGTTCAGCATGGAGCGGAACAGGAGAGTGTTTAAGAAGTTGTTTCCCCCGGATCTCTTCACCGCCTTCATCGACGTGGGCCATTACAATAGCCGACTGGCTTCTTACTCCCAATTAGTGCACACCATCAACGGCTTCTCTGTAAGGGGGTGTGTCAAATTTATAATGTTGGATTTTTATGGTGTCTATTTAGGAGAGTCAATTGTCTGAGATTGCGGCCAGCATTGACAGTGTGAATCAGGACCACGCCCCTCTTTTTACCCTGTCTGGTTACATTGTGTTAGATCTACTAGGATCTGGTTCATTTGGCAGTGTCTACAAAGTAAGTGGGTGTGGCTAAGAAAGGGGTGTTAATGCAACATTAAAACATTAACAACACCAGCAACATTAACAATGCCAGCAACATTAACAACGCCAGCAACATTAACAACGCCAGCAACATTAACAACGCCAGCAACATTAACAACGCCAGCAACATTAACAACGCCAGCAACATTAACAACGCCAGCAACATTAACAACGCCAGCAACATTAACAACGCCAGCAACATTAACAACGTCAGCAACATTAACAACGCCAGCAACATTAACAACGCCAGCAACATTAACAACGCCAGCAACATTAACAACGCCAGCAACATTAACAACGCCAGCAACATTAACAACGCCAGCAACATTAACAACGCCAGCAACATTAAACTCCTTTTCACCGGCCCACAAGCGCCTATAGGAGCTCCAGGATGACGTAATGCGGGAAAACAATTTTTCCCCCTAAACGATAAACGCTAAAGCTTAGCTGCAGCGTCCAGAGCACGGCTAATGTGTTGTTCTATTGCATGTATTTTTAGAATAGAAATAGCTACTACGTAACTAAGGTAGTCGGGCTAAAAATAAACTTAACGTTAGTTCGAAAAATGGCGATAAATTTGTCTGCAACTGAGGCGGTGGATCTTGTCTGCGACGACGTTTTCGACTGCGAACGTGAGAGGGAAGGGGTACAGGAGCTATATAGCTACCGCAGAGGTACTACTGTCGAGAATAGAGAGTTGGACTTGCTCGCTAAAGCTGTCATTTCATTACCGGTTGAGGAAACTACTAGTTTTCAACTTGAGAGCTACTAGAGCACTGTAGGTAGCGAACATACCAGCAGCAATGTCAAAGAGGATATGGAACTTGATATTCCAGGTAAGAAAAGCAGCTATTTACGCAGTATTGAAGGGAAAAAAGTAAGAAATAGTTTTCCCGGGAACATGGCGGTAAGTTTCATTATGCCCAAAAGCTTTCCCGGGAATATGGCGCTAATTTGGTCACTGCTGTAAACTCTTTTCCCAGCAATGAGTAATGATTTGACTTAGCCACCTTTGCTCTCTGAATTACTTTGGACTTCCTATTCATTCAAAGGATGATGTCTTACTTCTGCAAGGTCTGAAGATGATGGTAATACTGATTATGCTGAAAGCATGAAGAAAGGTTGACAAAGTATTGAATGGATGAAAAAGGAAGAGTATGAGTAAGAATGTGGCTAGAGAGAGGAGTGAGTGTGTGCAGAGGACTGGAATTGTTAGTAAAATATTCTTGTATTCTTGATGTTCTTCTGCCCAGCAAACAGTCACGCCTCCTTTGGTGTCATCAGTGAGCAACAGCATTGCTGGCTCAGATAACTGTCTATTATAACAGTAAAAAATATCTAATCACGCACAAACAATTGCTAATATTGCACTGGAAGCATACAGATCACTTTGTTATGATGATATAGTTACATTGTGGTCCCAAAACCACTTTGTGGTTTGTTGCTAAGCAACCAAATTTGACCAAAAATGTTGAACAATACATGTACTTTCACGTGATATATGGTTGCTAGGTACTTTTTTGAACTCCTGATTTTGTATTTATTTTTAAACATTATTCATATAGAAAAAATAAATAACTGAATTTTATCTGCCGGTGAGAGGGTTAAGCAGTATTAAACATTGCCTATGCTCCTAATAATTATTTCTGTATTAATGTTCCACTTCTTAGTAAGATTGCATGAGCACACGCAGCAGCCAGACTCTCCCTCACACTTTCAAAGCTCATACAAGCTATGTGACTGATGTAATAATTAATACTTCAAACTTATAATTGGTCAGGTTTCATAGATAGCAGCAAGGCTCCATGTAGTAAATTTTTGTTTTCATGTATGTTGTAAAACATTCATTGTGCAATAATGGTAAAAAAATCATAGCCGTATACACCACACTCCATCTGCACCTATGTGTAGGCGTACTCACATAGAAAAGATAGAATAGTTGCGCAAGAATGAAGGATTGTTGTGTAATCATGGGTGTTTACAAGCCACACACCGCCTTATCATCCATCATTAATAACACATTATATTATTAGCATAAGTTATTCTATTTATTTCTACACTAGCTAATTATCCATGCATTCTATCTAAATCCCACTTCCTTTGCACATGCCCTGTGGGTGGTTATATATAGACTTACTGGCCATGTGCCCCTTCAGTGTAGCTCTTGAGGCAGAACCATACACTTAACCCAAAGAAATTCTCTGTTCTGCCTTGACAAGCAGCAGCTGATAGCTAGGGGCCTCGTGATAAAGGCTGTGTAGGTGCTCTCTGACACTCTGGTGGCAGCCTCTGTGTCATCTTCCCCACCATTCCACCACACTTGGTGGCAGCGGTGCTCCTTCTGCTCTTCAGTCGTTGGAGATCCGGAGACGACCTCACTTCATCGACGTTCCGTTGCTTACTTCCTTTTGCTTCCACTGTGTTATTCTGTTTTGAGTCAAGCCCACCTTCTGTTCAAGTCATTTTACTCGTTCTGTTCTCCTTCAGGCAATCCCTGATCAGTTCCCGGCGTAGAGGGCTTCCGCCACACAGCTTCTTACTTCTTCAACGCAGCAGTCCTCCCCCCACACTCTTGATTTGGTGATTAATTGGACCAAGCCGTACCAATAGTCCGGCCTCTTCGGGAAATTCCAGTCTATTTTCGACAGTCTTCAATTGTTGCTCCACTTCGGCAGCCTAACCTGCTCGGACCACTGATTATCGTTTTAATTCTATAACTGTTTGCCGCTACAGCTGATTGCTCTTTCTTCGCTCCGAACGCAAGTTATTAGTTCATTATTATTGCATCTGTTATTGTTTCATTTTATTGTGCTCGGACGTTATTACTTTGTGTTATAATTTAGTCAGAGTGCCATTTATTTAGTATGCAAACTAGGCGGCAAAGAGCCTTAGAATTAGCAATGAACCCATCAGACCAATCCTCCACTTACTCAGCGGATACTTCACCACTTGATTCTTTTTCCTCATTATTCTCAACTCAGTCTGTCATTTCAGGCATTTCCTCATCTACTGAATCATTGAGTTCTACTAGCACCACTGTTTCTGTCCCTCAGTTTTGTCAGGATTTTATAAGGAGGCTTATTACAATAATGTGGCAGTATGTACAACTTATGATGACATGAAATTAGTGCTGTTAAACATTGGTGGTTATTCTGTCACTGAATGTCTTAATTCATTTCCATTGAAGTTTAGAAATAATTGTCAAAAGTCCTTGTTACAATGGTATAATCATTCGCGTTTCAATTTTTGTGTATGTGGCACACAAGTACGTTTTTGTGTGCTACTCATATGCAGCTACATGCATGCCACTCATGAGTTGTGCACCCTTCTACTTGCATGCTGCATGCCTATGGCGCGTTTCAATTTTTGTGTATGTGACACACAAGTACGTTTTTGTGTGCTACTCATGTGCAGCTACATGCATGCCACTCATGAGTTGTGCACCCTTCTACTTGCATGCTGCATGCCTGTGGCGCGTTTCAATTTTTGTGTATGTGGCACACAAGCACTATGGTATATTTCTGCATGTCTGCCTGGTAGACGTGGTACATGTGCTGCATGTCTGCCTGGTAGATGTGTTACATGTGCTGCATGTCTGCCTGGTAGATGTGTTACATGTGCTGCATGTCTGCCTGGTAGATGGGGTACATGTGCTGCATCTCTGCCTGGTAGATGTCTGGTAGGGGTGGTACATGTGCTGCATGTCTGCCTGGTAGATGTTGGTACTCTGCCGTTGTTGTAGAGCTGGAATGAGTCAGGAAGTGGGAGCGCACACACTTAAGTGAATACTATTGCCTTTATTAAAAGTTATAAGTAAGAAATCAAGTACAGTACTTATGTATAACGCACGATGATACATGCATTGGGTTTGAGTGGGTATGAATAACATTAATGTAAATGAGATTTGGTAAGGGTCGACAACATATCATGGTATCGTGGGTAAATTAACATGCACATGGCACAATAGCAACATGCACATAAGTGTTTGATATGCATGTGGCACGTGGTATAGTAGCAACATGCACATGTGTATTTGACATGCATGTGGCATAGTAGCAATATGCACATGTGTATTTGACATGCACGTGGTATAGTAGCAACATGCACATGTGTATTTGACATGCATGTAGCATAGTAGCAATATGCACATGTGTATTTGACATGCACGTGGTATAGTAGCAACATGCACATGTGTATTTGACATGCATGTGGTATAGTAGCAACATGCACATGTGTACTCGACATGCATGTGGCATACTAGCGACATGAACATGTGTATTTGACATGCATGTGACATAGTAGCAACATGCACATGTGTACTTGACATGCATGTGGCGGAGTAGCACATGCACACATCTACTTGAAATTCATGTGGCATAGTAGCGACATGCACATGTGTATTTGACATGCATGTGACGTAGTAGCAGCATGCACATGTGTATTTGACATGCATGTGACATAGTAGCATAATGCACATGTGTACTTGACATGCATGTGGCAGAGTAGCAACATGCACACATCTACTTGACATTCATGTGGCATAGTAGTGACATGCACATGTGTGTTTGACATGCATGTGGCATAGTAGCAACATGCACATGTGCACCTAACATGCATGTGGCACATAAAACTGTGCACACATGCAAGGCAAATATATGTGACACATGTGTTACCAACGTCGCCATGATGCATTCCTGATGTCTTTGTAGTTATACCTGCCGTTGGACAGGCTCGTTGCACATTCTCTTAGTGTCTACTTCCACCCGATTTGCCGGAGGCTCGGCAGTCGGCTCGTCCCCGCCCTGCCCGTGGCCGGATTTCCGGCCCCGCCCAGCAGGAAGGGCCTGGCTTGCCCGGAGACCGCTTTGGGCTGCGGCTGGCCACGGCTTACCCTCCGCCGGCCAGCTGTTCCGCAGACAGCCCCTTGCTTGCCGAGGCGCTGACAGTCCCGCCAAACACCACCCCAAAGCTGGCCATCCTGGAGAGCCCCGACTGCTCCGACCTCCACCCCCACACCCTGTATCCCTTAGCTAGCCCTCTTGCTACTCCTGTCACCCTCACTCTTACCCTCTCACCAGCCCCCCGTTAGAGAGCATAATACCTTTACTGGCCAATCAAACAGACATACCACATCACACAGCATTAATGATGACGACAGACATACCATGGAACACAGTAACAATGGTGACCCTGACCCCTAGGTAGTCTACTCCTGGCCCCGATCGTCCCTACTGCTGCTTGGCGCCTCCGTTCTTCGCCAGTGTTGTGGCCATGGCGGCTTGCCCCCCGCTCCCCAGCCGCACGTAGCCTCGGTACTCCTGGCTCTTCCATCTCCCCATGTCCTTGATCTGGGACTCGGTGGCTCCTCCTTTGGCTGCCACCGTGGCCACCCCAATGCGGAAGCTGTGCCCTGAGATCGCCCCACTGGGCATCCCTGCCGACTCCAGCGCGATCTTCACTTCCCTGATGAAGTCTCTCCTGGATAGCGGCTTCCCACCCAGCATGAAGAAGGGGCCCTCACCGTCCTTCCTCAGCACCAGGTATCTCAGCAGGGCCTTCACGGGACATAACTCCTCAGCGTCACCTTTGCTCCCTTCCTCAGCCTGTCGGTCTTTGACTCCTTAATGTGGAGCGTCACCATCTGAGGATTCTCCAGAACGTCCACTGTGACATCCTTGAAAGTGAGGTGGGCTGCTTTATCAAACTTCCCGTCATCAGGTGCCAATGCCTCCCCTGCTCTCAGGCACCCGAAGTAACAGGCGCACGCTGCCGCCCACAGCACCACCCCTCTGTCGCCCTGGCGACCCCATGTCTTCCGCAACGCCTCCATGTGCGCCGGTGTCACAGGGTCACTCACTAGCCCCACCTGGCCCTTCTCCGCCGCTCTCCTGGCTACGCCCCTACGGACTTGTCCCAGCCTTGCCAATGCTGCCCAACTTGGCGCTGGCAGCCCCGCCCTGATCTGGCCCTGTCTCAGGCCCGCCAAGTGGTGGTTAACCGTGGAGGCTTGCACCCCCTCGTCTGCCACCGTCACTACGTGTGCGATTGCCTTGTTCTCGGTCACGGGGAGCGGGTCCTCGCCCATCCTGCGGCACAGGTCTTCGTACCTTCACCAGACCCCTTCATACCGCCGCTCCGTCTTCGGAGCTATGCCTTTTCGGAAGTAAACCGCTGCAGATCTAGCCACTGCCGATCTGACCAATTCTCACTCCCTGTAACCATCAACTCCAGTACTCGGTCCGGCACCACCTGCTGCTCCCCGTCGCTGACCTGCATGGCAATACGAGCAGACATCAACCTCCCTCTGGACAGCTCGTCTGCCGCGACATTGTCAACCCCCCTTACGTGTTCTGCTAACAGCACGAACTCTCCTGTTGCCTCCATGAAAGCCAGGCACCGCCTGAGGTGCATCGCTTGCGGCTCTCTGCATGACCCCGACCTCAGGGTTGCCACCACAGCCATGTTGTCGCAGTGGAACAATACCGTCATTCCTCTCCACAAGTGGCCCCACACTGCTGTCGCCACGACAATTGGTAACAGCTCCTTGGGCATGATGTTCCACTGCCCAGCTGCCGGCAGCCGCTCCCAGCTCAATTGGAACCATCTGGTTCCCCATATGGCACTGCAGCCCCATGACCCGGATGCGTCCGTCCACAGTTCCACTTGTGGCTCTTCTGCTGCCACCACCGACCTCATCATGGCTGTCCCATTCCAGTGCAAGCCAAACCTGTGCCACCACTCCAGGTCGGCCCTGGCCGCCACATTGAGGCGTACTCTCCTATCTAGGCTCCTTACCGTGGCGCTGAGGTCCAGCAATCTCCTCATGAATGACCTCCCTGCCCTGACTGCTCTGCAGGCGTGGCTGAGGTGTCCCATTACAGACAGGAGCTCCTGCTTCCTGCACGACTTCATCCCTCTCCACTCCTCCAGCTTCTTCCTCAGCCCGAGCAGGCGCTCCCGTGGCAGCCTGACCTCACCCTGCTGAGTGTCTAGCTCCATACCCAAGAAGGTCAGCACCACGGCTGGACCCTCTTCCTTGCCATCATCCAGTGGCATACCCAATCTCCCACATACCTCTTTGAAGGCTCTCAGGGACCTGGCGCACTCGCCTGTCCCCGGTGCACCCACCGTCACGAAATCGTCGATATAGTGGCGCAACCACCCGGCCCCATGGGCCTTCGCCACCCATTCCAGGGCGTCCCCCAGTGCCGTGAACAGTAGCGGGGCCGACCTCAGCCCAAACGGAAGTGTCCCATCCACGAATGTGGTTCCTTGCCACTCCATGCCCAGCAGCCACCTGTCGTCCGGATGCACTGGTACATTGCGGTACGCCTTCTTGACGTCTGCCTTGGCCAACTCGGCCCCTCTGCCCACCTTGAGCACTTGCTCCACCACATGGTCCACCGACATGTAGTGCAGGCTGGACCACTCCTTGCACACCCCCTCATTGACACTCCCCCCATTTGGGGTCGACAGGTCGACTATGAGCCGCCACCTACCAGGCTTCCCTTTCTTCGGGATCACCCCGAATGGGCTGCAGTGCACCTTGGCCACATCCTCCGGCCTCACTCTCCAGACCCTGCCGGCCTCCACCTCCTCGTCCAAGTACTCCTGGATCACTGCTCTCTGTTCCCTGGCGGAGCACATGTTACCGCTACACCTCCTGAGTTCTCTCACGCTCTGATCGTGGCCCACGCGGAATCCCTGCCGGATTCCCCTCACCAGGAACTGCACCCACTCCTTGTCGGGGTGATCTTCTAACTCCCTTTCCCACTGTTGCCACACCAGCGGTGTTATCACAGCCTCCGCACCTTTAAGCGGCCCGCTCCTCCTCCCTCCAGAGACCCGCTCCAGCTCCAGCAGCTGAGCCTTGTACTGGTACCTAGGTCAACACATAATGACTCCACTCAGTACTCATGTCTCCGGGAGGCTACTTGTGGTGTGTGCGTGCAGTCCCAGCTCCTACCCCCCTTTACCTACTCTCTACTAGCCTACACCCCTTTACCACCTCTCTACTAGCCTACGTCCCTTTACCTACTCTCTACTAGCCTACACCCCTTTACCCACTCTCTCTAACCTACCCCCATTTTTTTTTTCTACCCGTCCCTACCCACTCCCCAACCCCCTTCGTTCTCATCTATTGGCAACATCATTGTAATAATGTATTCCGCCCCGCACATCATGGGAATGACTCACAACAATACAAGTGATACTATAATTAATATGTTAACATATGATGAACTGCTATCCAGCTTCCAGTAGCCTCGGCCCACTCTTTTAGACCTTGTCACGCTCGGCCTCTACGTTCCTTGGCCCTCTCATACATCTCGTAGCTGGGTGGTCTCCTCCACACCCAGAGCAGGTGTGGGCAAAACGACATTGCTGGCCATAGCCGCAACTCCCGCCTTTGTTGAAGCAGAAGCACGCCTCCGGCTGCCTCTTGTCTCTCTTCTGCCCACTGCCGGCTTGAGCTGGCCCTCCAACTCGGCTGCCACCGCCACTTCCTCCTCTGGCCTGACCAGCTGATGGGAGCGTGAGCTCTCTTACCAGCAGCGCCGCATCCATCACGGCCCAGTTCCTGTCAGGTCTGCCTGCTGCCGCCATGCGAAAGCACCGGTCATACCGGGCAACACACTCCCAGCGGTGTCTCCTGGCTGTCTCCGCAATGGTTTCTCTATAGGCGCGGAGCTGGTCAGCCAACTCTGGCTTGGTCTCCAACCTGGCCTTCTCGAACAGGGAGAAACAGGTCCCCCACCACGAGGCATCCGGGACCTCCCGAGGGCCTGCTCTTCTTCTAGCATCTCCTGCTGGACTCTCCGGCAACTCATCCGTCTTCTCCGGCTTGCTCACGAGCCATGACCCTTCCTTTCGTCCCCCGTCGAAGAAGGGGAACTCCGTGAACTCAACGAAATCACCCCGCTGAATTCGTTTCACTGTCTTCCTGGGGAGCGGAGGCAGTCCTTCCACCAGGTGCACCTTGTCTGACGTGTTGCTCTCATGCCCCACCCGCTCCCCTTCCAACAGGGGGCGGACCAGCACCTTCTGCAGCCAGTCCGCGGCGCTCCTCTCAGGGGAGCCGCCTCCTGACCTCACTCCGCTCTCTCGCAGCTCCTCTGTGCGAGGCTCCACGTGGCCTACTCTCACAAAAAGAAACACATACGACACCAACATGACTCCCATGCTGAGGGGAGCACTCTTCCCCGGCCCTTCATTCTGGCCTGTCGTACCCCTTTCCCTGGCCCCAGCCAGCTTCACTGACCCTCTGGCCTACCTCCAAGGAGGGTTCTCTGACCTCTCCCCCTGGTTCAGCCACTTTACCTTGCCCCTGGCCTACCTCCAGGGAATGGTCACCCGACCCCTCCTCCCCCGTATCGGCCATTTCCTTTTCCTTTTGGCCTACCTCCGAGGGGGGGGGGGGGTCGTCAACCCCACTCCCCCTGCTTCAGCCACTGCCCTCGGCCTACCTCCGGGGGCGGGTCACCGGACTGCGCCCCCTGCTTCAGCCACTGACCCCAGCCTACCTCCGGGGGCGGGTCACCAGACTGCGCCCCCTGCTTCGGCCAATTCCTTTGAACCTGGCCTACCTCCAGGGAGAGGGTCAAATCACCCCCTCTCCCTCCCTTCAGCCGCTCTTGGTTCACCTCTTTTCCACCTTCCCCCCCCCCCCCCCCCCCCTTACCCCTTGACCTTATCCCTTAGTGTTGCATAGTTGGTACTTCTGGCCCTTGGCTCTGCCGTGGCCCTCCCCCCTGTGCATGATCTCTTCTCACCCAGGCACCCGCCATATCAGCCCCCTTACTCCTGTTTTCCTTGCCCGTTGGGCTCAATAGTGGTCACGCCCAGGTAAACCTGGGCGGAGCGAGCACCAGGGACACCCTTGCTAGCCGCCAACTCGGCTCCCCACCCCGTTTGTGTGTCCCTTAACTCTGTAACTACCAACTGCTTGCCCTCTAAGCCCATACTACCGTTCCCTTTAGCCCTGCGACCTACCCTCCTCTGGGGTTCCTGGCCTGCCCTCCTGGCTCTCCTGGTCTCTCTTGAGCATTCGCTCCATGAACGCATCCATCCTGGCTCCCTGCGCTGCCACCGTCCTCTCTAGTTCTATTAAGCGCCTGCCTTCTTCTAATAAGCGCCCACCTTCGTCCGTATCCCGTCCCTCTTCACCTTCCATTTCAATCCGTCTGCGCTTACCCAGGCCTCTCCTCCTCTTGGGCCTGTTCTCCTCGTCCTCCATGACGACAGTTTCGCTGGCGGCTCTGCTGCCACCCGCCGCTCCCGTTTTCTTACTGTCGTCCATTTACTTTCTTTTAGATTGACTTGGTCACACCCCTGGCGCATGCGCCCTCTATACCATTTTAGCACGCCCCGCCGCCCGGGGCGTGCCTTGCTTTATTTAATTCCGTTGGTAACCTCGGTACGCTTCTCTGGACCTGCCGTAAACTACATGTGTGCATGCTACTCTCCTTGTACATACATGCAGGGCACATGCTGCAGTTAAGTGCATTTTGCTTACATTTTACGCACAAGTGCAATATGCACATGTGTTGCAATGAATGCATTATAAATGTGGCATACATCCAGCACATATCTATTTTTGTAAGGGCAAGATTTCTTTAATCTCTGACGATTTCATAGACATCACTTATGAACCTGCTAAGTTTGTTTCGATCTCTGGGATCTCACAAGTTGCCAAGTCAGTTCCTGTTTTCGAACTCCCGGTTGCCCTTCCCACCCTTAATGGAGTTTGTCAACTTGCTGTTGACTCTAGGCTTCCACCTAGAACTGTACTTCTTGGTTTAGACTTTGGCAGAGACAACATTATAGCCCTCATCAACCACCTCAAATCAGATCCCACACCAATCCTATCTGTTACCCGTGCTATGCAAGCTGAGTCTGATTTAGCAACCCATGTTGCAGAAACATTGCAATCCACTGAAGGTGCCCAACTCATTGCTCTTGATGACATTGTTGAAGTCGATGCAGAAACGATTGAACCCGTGCCTGCAGTTGTCGAGTCTAGTACCAGTGATAAAGCACATGACACACTAGTTCCCTTGTCTATCCCTACACTGAATTTTGATGGTATCACCAAGGATAAGTTCGTTGAATTACAGCACAATGACATATCACTAGCACCATTATGGGAACATGCCAAGAAAGGCGAAAAGCATTTTTTCATTGTTAACCAGCTACTCATGTGCATGACATCAACACTCACTACAGTATCACATGCTATTGTTGTGCCCAGATCACTTCGTCACAAAGTACTCCTAGCAGCACACGAAGGTCTCGGACATGGAGGTGTAACAACCACTAGGTCCTTGATCAATAAGCACTTCACATGGCCAAATCTCTCATCTGACATTAAGACTCACATTTCACCCTGCAAGAAGTGCTTGCTCTATACCAAGTCCAATGGTCCTAAACTGCCTATGATTGAAGCTGAAATAATATCGCAAAGGGGTGAGAAATTAGCAGTAGACATTGTCAGTCCCCTCCCACTCTCCAAAGACAAGAAAAGATACATACTCACTTCCATGGAACTTTCATCGGGCTTTCCTTTTGCTATTCCCCTTAAAACATACACCTCAGAAGAAACTGCCAACGTTATCCTGTCTATCATTTCCCTATTAGGTGCACCCCTTCAAATACTCTCGGACCAAGGCTCAAACTTTTTGTCCACCACCCTCTCTCACCTTAAACACAAATTTCACATCTCAACTATCAAAACATCACCCTACCACCCCCAATCAAATGGACGTCTGGAACGTTTTCATGCTACACTCAAAACCATGCTCTCTAAAGCCATCTCTGAGAAGCAAGAATGGACTGTTGTCTTAGATTTAGTTCTTTACTTTGCCAGGAATACCCCTAACACCAAACACGGATTCACACCCCATGAACTTCTCTTTCTCAAGCCCACCATGTTCATTTTATCAACTCTTAAATCCATTTGGACTACTCCTTCTTCATCCAATGTCAATTTACCACAGTTCATCCATGACATGGACAATATGATTGCATGTCAAACCCATCATGTCATGAAAGCCCTAGCTTCCAAACACTCATCCAACAGACTATCACATGAATCAGAGTTAGCAGCTGACTTTAGTGTTGGTGACATAGTTTACAAGCGTAACCCAGGCTTTAACAAGTGTCTTGATTCTTCCTGGAATGGTCCCTTTACTATTTCTCAACTTTTACCACCAGTAAACTGTTCTATAGTTCCCCAAGGAAGAAATGCAAACCCAAAGTGGTTCACCTTTCCCAAATCAAGAAGGCCCTGCCTGTTTACAGAGCACTAATAGTACCTGATGAACATGTCACAGATGATTTTTGCGTCCCTGTTAATACACCTCAACCAGTAGAATTGTTACCTGAGCAGCAACAACAGCTACAGTGTGTTTTAGACTCATTTCCATCTGTATTTTCAGACACACCTGGCCGTACTTCCCTAGCTAATCATTGTATTTCTGTCACTTCAACTATTCCAATCTGGTCTCCATCATACTCAATCCCATTGGCTCACCAAGAAGCCTTCAGACTTGAAATTGAGAACCTTTTGTCACTCGGCATCATAGAGCCTTTATCTTCAAAGTGGTCAAGCCCCCCAATGCCAGTACGTAAAAAGGACGGTGGCATTCGTATTGTCATTGATTTTAGGAAGCTTCATTCAGTTGTTTATCCATGACCCCTTTACAATGCCTAGTATTGATGACATCCTTTCGCAGCTTGGTAATGCAGCATTCTTATCCAAGATGGACTTGTTAAAGGGCTTCCATCAGGTTCCTATGGCTGATGACTCGAAGGAGCTCACTGCCTTTACATGTCACCAAGGCAAATTCCAGTATCGGGTAATGCCTTTCGGTTTGACTAATGCACCATCTACTTTTCAGCTCTTAATGCAGAGTGTGTTAAGAGGTCTGGAACATTTTTGCCTTCCCTATATAGATGACCTGATTATTTACTCCCATTCCTTTTCTGATCACTTGTCTCATGTCACTTCAGTTCTTTCAAGACTTTCAGGAGCAGGCCTTATAGTAAAGCAGTCAAAGTGTTGTTGGTGTTTTAAATCTTTTGATTTTTTGGGATTTCATGTTAGCAACGGTTCACTTTCTATTCCTGAGGCAAGGATTTCTCACACTTCCAATTATGTTTTACCCTCAACCAAATCTGATCTCAAGTTATTCATTGGGCTAATCACGTTTTATGCTAGATTTATTCCCTCGTTGTCACATCACACCTCTGTTTTAAATTCTCACCTGACAAAACGTAGCCCAGACAAGTTACTTTATACAAACGACTTTATGACAGCATTTAATTCTATTATTAGTTCTGTCTCATGTCATGCTTCCCTAACTATTCCTAATTCAGGCAGGCAGAAGGGGAATTTTTACAAGATGGGCAGTAGTGGTGTTAGTGAAGGTGTGAGATCGGGAAGGTTGGTAAGGGACAGCGGAAACAAGTCAGCACCAGCCAGACTCTTGTGCCCTTCTTTGTGACAGGTGAAACAGGTAGGTGGCCTAACTCGGGGGGCGGGACCAGTTAGCCGGTCAACATTGGGACTTCTACTAATGTTGACCGGGTAACTGGTCCCACTGTCACAAAGAAGGGCACAAGAGTCCCGACTGCCCTCAGAAGAAGGTGGGAAGTACGGTGAAGAAGGAGCCTGGGAGTGGGAGAATGGCATCCTTGAGTACAGAAGTGCCAGGGAATGCAGAGAAGAAGAATGTGATGTTGGGTAAGGTGAATGGGGCGGAGACTAGGATTTTGGTGGATACTGGGGCTGATTTTGGGTTGGTGCCTAGGGTTTTGGTACCGGATGATGCAATGGACTGTGGGGAGAAGTATATTGCTGGTGTGCATGGTCACATGGTGGTACTGCACAAGTGCACTAAGGCAACTTTTGAGGTGGCTGGGTTGGAGTTAGAGAGGGAAGTGGTAATTAATGACAGCGGGTGTGAGTCATCGGAGTGCATACTTCCTCTTGACTTAGGAGTAAAGGAGGAAGTGATGGCCTTCGTAAAGATGGTCAAGCATGGGAAAGTTTATGTATTGACAAGAAGTCAGGCTAGGGCAGAGGCTGAGCTTGACATAGTGGATGATGATGTTGAAGTAAGAGAGTTGGAGTCCGTGGTGGGCAATAGTGGTCGAGGTGAAGGTGTTAATGGTGATTTAATTAATGATGGTGGTGGTGAGAATTTGTGGTGTGTGTTGGAAGAGGAGGAGTTACAAGATGCGGGGGGTGATGAGCAGGATGCTTCAGTGGACATGGGACAGGAGTTGAGTATGGAGGCTTCGGTAGTAGTGGGTGGAGGTGAGGATGATGGCAATGGCAGTGGTGAGCTTGAGGCAGCACCAACTGCTTTAGAGGGCCGAGTACCCAGTGGGGGAAAGGATGATGACATAATAGAATTGGCCGGAAGAATTGGACCAGTGAGGGGTGGAAATGATGGAGAGAGGTTTAGGGAGGCAGTGAAGGAAGATGATAGTCTGAAAGAATGGAGGGAATTGGGGGAAAGGAAGGATTGTCCATTTGGGAAGTATCGGTTTCGGAGAATGCCGTTTGGCTTGACAAATGCCCCTTCAGTCTTTCAGAGGCTGATGGACCTGGTGTTGGTTGGATGCATGGATTTCGCCTGAGTTTACATAGATGATATTTTGGGGTTTCTAGTTGTTGGGAGGAGCATGTAATTCATTTGGGTAAGTTGTTTGGGATGTTGAAGGAGGCGGGGCTGACTTGCAAGAGGAGCAAGTGCTGTTTTGGCAGAATTGGGTTGGAGTTTGTAGGTCATGTTGTTGGTGGAGGTGCAATCAATGTGCCGGAAGCTAGGGTGACAGCTATTAGAGGGCATCCACTTCCAAGAACCAAAAAGCAGTTGAGAGCTTACTTGGGGTTGGTGGGCTTTTATCGAAGGTTCATCAAGGATTATCATCGTTGGTCCTCTACTCTCACGCCCTCGACGTCAAAGAATGTGGCTGGGGTGGTGGAATGGACAAGCCAGATGATGGAGGCCTTTCATGGTCTGTGTGGTCAGTTAAGTCATAGTGTTTTTTTTTTGTTTTTTTAAAACTTTGCTGCACCATACAAGACAGGCAGGACAGACCAACTAGCAAGGCTATTGTCAAGGTCAGCCTACAAAGAGGGTGAAATTGAACTAAGACAAAACAGAGGGTAGAACAGAAGGGGTGAACAAGGCTAAACATAGAGTAACTTCTTTAGTCTGAGTTTGAAGGAAGTAGCAGAGGGAGCCGAGGCCACCTCCTGTGGGATATTGTTCCACTTGTCCACAACGTCCACAGTGAAGTGATGGCGATGGTGGGTCGTCCTGACGAATGGCCTGTAGAGCGGGGATGAGTTCTTGTGGTTTGAGCAGGGCCTGGGGTGTGGCTTGAAGGTGTCGGCTGGCAACAGCGAGGAGCCAGAGATGATTCGTCGGCAGAGGCAGATCTTTTGTGCCAGACGTCGCTGCGTCAGAGCCTGCCAGCCCAGGCGGGCCTTGCTGGCTGTAGGGCTGCCAGTCCAGTCGTTAGAGACTAATCTGGCAGCAAAGTTCTGGGCTCTTTCCAGTAAAGTGACGTGACATTTCTGGTGAGGGTCCCAAATGGAAGAGGAATAGTCTAGAATCGGCAGGACAAGTGCCTTGTAAAGGTGATTGAGGCAGTGAGGACCAGCGAGGGAGAAGTTTCGGTACAGGAAACCGCACAGTTTCCTGCTGCGGGAACAGACATCCCGGATGTGGTGGCTCCAGGACAAGTCCTGAGTGATCGTGACACCCAGCAGCTTAAAGCAAGACACCTGCTCAATCGCGTGGCCCTCGATGGAAATGGCTCGGTTGGGGGGTTTAGTGCATCTTGTGACAAGCATGCGCTTAACCTTGGAAACGTTTAGGCACAAGCTATTATCCTTGAGCCAGAGTAGAATGGCAGCCAGGTCATTGTCGACTGTGGCATCAACAGCGGTGTTTCAAAGTCTGCGGAAGTTGCTCCAGGAGGCTGCTGTGTCGAGGCGCTTGGCAGCTGTCCTGGCCTTGTTTCGATTGCGGATGTGGCGGCGGACATCTTTCGTGAGCCATGGAGGCAGCAGGCTTCTGAACGTGATCACCTTGGATGGAATGAAGCGCTGAATGGTGCTCATGAAGGCCTCCCTAAAAAGGGGCCAGGTGCTGTCCACGTCGCCACCGGCGAGAACCGTGGGAGGAGGGAGAGAATCCTCTAGAGCCACGTTCAGGGCGTCCAGGTCCGTATGCTGGTACAGCCAGACTTGCCGCTTGAAGAGGTGGTGCCTGCTCCTCCCAATGGAGAGGGTGGCAGAGATGGAAGAGTGGTCAGACGAAGCAAGGGGGTCCACGACGTCTAAGGAGGTCACCAGATCCGGACAGTTGGTGAGAAAGAGGTCGAGGACAGAGCTCGAGTGCTCAGTGACACGGGTTGGCTCGTCCACAAGCTGGAACAGGCTGAAGCCACTGAGGAGCGATTGAAAGTTGGTGAAGGCTGGCGAGTGGGTCGAGGACTGATCGATGTTGAAGTCCCCAATCAGGAGCACCTTGTTGTACTTCGATAGCTGGCAAGAGCCAAAAGCCTTACCTAGATCAGTGAGATCACATGGAGAGTTGGGAGGTCTGTAGACTACAGCCAGCAGCACTAAGCTTGATTTGCCCTGGATCTCGACAGAGAGGAGCTCGCAGGAAGTGCTTCGTGAGACCTTACCAATCATGATAGAATGATGGACATACAGGGCAACCCTGCCACCATGCCTGTCTCTATCTCGACGGAGAACACAGTAGTTAGGCAGGCTTACTTCACAGTCTACGATGGTGGGGTCCAACCAGGTTTTGCACGAGGCAATGATGCTGGGGCTGTCTGGAAGGCAGCTGAGGAACCTGAGCTCGTCCACTTTGGGAAGCAGGCTTCTACAGTTGGAGAGGTATATGGAGAGAGAGAGGCTGGGTTTTGGCTTGACTGAGGCAGTCGCAGGAGAGGATTGGGAGGGTTGCTGAGATGGCGAAGAGTTACCCTCCATGGAGCGTCGAGTTGAGTGAGCAGTCCCTGAATGGTAAGGCCTCGTGCTCACAGCGTGGACAGCACCAACCCCCCTCTGAGTGTTGCAGCTCGCGATATTGACTGGCGGAGATGGAGATGCAGTGACAGTGGACCCAGAAAAGGCATACCTCACAGAAGACAGCAGGCTGGGAAACCCCCACACTCTTGCTACAAACCGCACTGGGGAACTTGCAAACACGCGACGCCATTTTTAATTTGGTGTAGGACATTCCTGGTATTGTTTATGTGTGCCATGTGTGTCAGATGTTTTTGTGTTAGAATGTGATGCCAGTGCTTCAGGTGTAGGTGCGGTGTTATCTGTGCTTCTATATATGTTTCACTTGCACACATTAGGTTCAGTTTCTGTGTACACTGTCAAACTCAGTTTGTTCTGTAATTATTATCTATTTTTGTGCTTGAATCCTGTAAGTCCCCTTTCTTTCTTTCTTTTTGTGAAAGACATCTTGTCTTCAGCTATTTTTTTTGTCCTTGTAGTCCTCTTGATGTGTGTTTCTTATTTATAATCTTTGTGTCATAGCTAAGAACTTTGTTATTTGGTAGTTAATTTCCAAGGGTGTTACTAACAGTCAGAGTTAGTTACGCCCGATTAATAGAAGGAAATATCACTCGCACACATAGAGCAGGTGGAACAAGAACCTTTGATGTGGTAATCCGTCACCCCCAAACCGTCATTCTTCTAAAGTCATTATAGAAGATCAAGAAACTCTTCCACCTTGAGCTTCAGGAGAGTTTCCTAGAATTACCAGATTGCATTTAGATGCCACACATTCTATTTTCAATGGACATTGAATCATCAAAGTTCAATTCTTTTGAGGGTATGTATAAATATTTTTATAAGTGACTAGCAAGTACCCTGCCACACAGTAGTGCTTGATATATTGCACAGTAAGAATGCAGTAGCATAAGTTACATTTTATTCATGGCTACAGTTGATTAAGGTTACAATCAGTTTCACTCTCCTGCTCTATTTATTCCTGAACTATCTCATTTTTGTATCCCGCACCTTTCTTTTTTTCCAGCTCTTCCTTCTTGAATCAAGGAGTCCTTTCTCCTCCTTTATCTACCTCTCCTGCTTGTGAATCTTTCATGATTGTGGACTTAGGCTAAGTGATACTTTTAACTTCTGCTTTTCTACTTTTACCTTTCTTTTTGAAACTTACGCCACCATTACTTGACTGTTCGATTCCACCCGCTTTTTAGTACAATATTAATCGTTCCCTTTTTGCCTTCTCTTTCGTAGTTTCTCCTTTTTTAACCTTCCTTTTTGAAGTTTACGCCGCCTAACCTCATCTGTTCCACCCGCTTTTTGTTGCAATTATAGTAATCACGTGCTACCGATCGTGACGACGCTTCACCCACTCTCCGGTTTGTCCGCCACTCTCGTCTTCTTCCACTCATTATTGTACCAGGTTAGGTAGCAAATGAATTCACCTACCGTAGTCTAGCGTAGCCAACCCCAGTCTAGCGTAGCCAACCCCTTCACTTCTTTATAACTACATTCTTGGTTTACTCGGTAATTCAGCATTAGTTCACGACAACCACGCTCCTGTTTTTCTACCACTCCCGCCTACTGTCCATTTATTTTGTGCTGGGTTTCTGCGTTGCGCTCTAGCTTTACCCGGTAATTTAGCACGAGTTCACCAGTATTGTGCGTCTGCGCATTCTAGCTCATTAGCTCATGAATTATTCGTGAATACGTACGTCGTCGTCGTCGGTCACGGGTATTTGGCGAGCGAGCGTAGCGAGCGGGACACTTACTGGGGTAACACAATTGAAAATCGGGGATGTTTGTTGGCGAGCGAGCGAAGTGAGCGAGACAGTATTTGGGGTGGATAATGCAAAATCTGGTATATGTTATTGGCGAGCGAGCGTAGCGAGCGAGACACTTACAGGGGTAAAAATGAAAAAAATCGGGGATGTTTGTTTATTTATTTGTATATATGTATGGACGTACGTAAGGCATTTTTGTACTTTGACCCTCGCGTTTTTGTGTTAGTTTGGTTGTCGACCCCGTTCCAAACTTCACTAAACAGAATCCTCCGTTTATCGATCAGTACCCGTATCACCCTAGAAATTGAATTGTTTACCTTTTTGAATTCTTTTGCGGGTGCAGTTAAAACTTGAAAACTTAAGGGACTTCCATTTCTATTTGAGTTCGTGGCGGTGGTAAGTCAATGCGCTCTTTGTCATGGTTATAAGCCGTGCACAACAGTATTTACTTGAAAATACATTGTCCACTAGACTACCGCTAAGGTAAGTCTGTGTAGGTGCATGTCCAGTTGTGTCAAAGCATTGTGTGTTACAACCACTACTTATCTAAAAAATATCACAAAGAAAACTCGAGGTATGCAAAAATTTAAAAACTGGACCTTATTTTCAGTAACTTCAGTGTTAGAAGTCAAAATCATTCATATAAAAAATATTATAGTCTTTAGGCTCGCTCGCCATTTGTGCTCAAGCACATCACTAGTATGTATGTATGGATGGTACGTATGCCCTTTAAACGCACGCGCGGGTGCCTTTACCCCCCTAAAAACACGGCTTTTTAGCCACTTCCTTCTGGTACTACAGCTTTAAGCAAGTCTTACTTGAAACTTGGGCTCCAAATTGAAAACCAAGCTCTTCGAAGGAATTATCTCAAAATTTGGAGCCCAAGTTTCAAGTAAGACTTGCTTAAAGCTGTAGTACCAGAAGGAAGTTGCTAAAAAGCCGTGTTTTGGGGGGAAAAGGCACCCGCGCGTGTGTTTAAAGGGCTTATGGGTATTTGTTTGCTGAAATAAAGGGTCATAACTGCTATTATAGTGTTTGCATGAACTAATTCAGCGAAGCGAGCTAAGCGAGCTGAGCTGACTCTCTAATGAGTTCGCGATATATATAAATATTTAGGTCTAGAAATTGTTTTTGTTCTTGCGTGGGCGTACGTGTGTACCCTTTCTCCTACGCGCTTACGCGGGCCGGGTAACCTTCTTAGCAACATTTTGTTTTGTTTACCCGCCGTACGAAGTAGCGATGCCCTGTAGACAAAACGTTAGAAACGCTCAGTCAAGAGCTTTGAGGGCGTTAGAAACTCCTGCATGGAATAGCTGCAATTACAGGGAACATGCATTGCTCGCTTCGCTATTTTGTGCTATTCCATGCATGCTTGGTGTGGCTACAAAATACTGTCAGATTCTTTACTTTGCTACCTGTTTCTGTTTCGTTTTAGCTCTCCTCCTCGCCCTGTCTTTTTCATTTCTTATCGCTCTCCTTACTAATTTTTCTTCAGGAGTTTCTAACGCCCTCAAAGCTCTTGGCCGAACGTTTCTAACGTTTTGTCTACTGGGCATCGCTACTTCGTACGGCGGGTAAACGAAACAAAACAAAATGTTGCTGAGAAGGTTACCCGGCCCGCGCAAGCGCGTAGGAAAAAGGGTACACACGTACGCCCACGCAAGAACAAAAACAATTTCTTCATCACTAGTTGGCGAGCGAGCGTAGCGAGCGAGACACTTACAGGGGTAAAAATGAAAAAATCGGGGATGTTTGTTTATTTGTATATTATGTATGGACGTACGTAAGGCATTTTTGTACTTTGACCCTCACGTTTTTGTGTTAGTTCGGTTGTCGACCCCGTCGCAAATTGCACTAAACAGAATCCTCTGGTTTATCGATCAGTACCCGTATCACCCTAGAAATTGAATTGTTTACCGTTTTGAATTCTTTTGCGGGTGCAGTTCAAACTTGACAACTTAAGGGACTTCCATTTCTATTCGAGTTAGTGGCGGTGGTACGTCAATGCGCTCTTTGTCATGGTTATAAGCCGTGCGCACAGTATTTACCTGAAAATACATTGTCCACTAGACTACTGCGAAGGTAAGTCTGTGTAGGTGCATGTACAGCTGTGTCAAAGCATTGTGTGTTACAACCACTATTAGCTAAAGAATATCACAAAGAAAACTTTTAAATAACGTGTATTGTTTTGTTGTTATTGTTTTTTCCTTCAATTCAAGCAGTTGCAGAGAGTTGTTACTATGGCACTGAAATCCCTTTACCCTGTATGCTAAATTTAAAAACTGGACCTTATTTTCAGTAGCTTCAGTGTTAGAAGTCAATAAAAATAGTATAGTTTTTAGGCTCGCTCGCCATTTGTGCTCAAGCACACCACTAGTTTAGATATGTTTGGACGCACATCACTAGTTTAGATATGTTTGGACGTACGTATGTCATTTTGTACTTTGACCCTAGCGTATTTTTGTGTTCGCTCCATGTTCGACCCCGTCCCTATTTTCACTAAACAGAATCCTCCGGTTTAGCGATCATTACCCATATCACCTTAGAAATTGAATTGTTTACCGCTTTGAATTGTTTTGCGGGTGCAATTAGAACTCAAAAAACTTATGGGATCCATTTCTATTAAATTCGAGTTAATTTGTCACAGTTATAAGCCCTACTCAACAGTATTTACTTGAAAAATTCATTGTAAGGTAAGTCTTGCGTAGATATGTTCAGTTGTGTGAAAGTATTGTGCGTTAAACTTGCTTCTTTTTTTTTTCAATTCAAACAGTTGAGGGGAGCTGTTACTATGGCATTGAATCCCCTTTGCCACATGTGCGCAATTTAACGACTGACTTTATTTTAGTAGTTTGAACATTAGTTATTACAATCAATCGTTTAACAATAGTGTAGTTTAAGGCTCGCTCGCCATTTGTGCTCAAGCACACCACTAGAATAGATTATATAAATGAAAGATGATTGAATAGTCTTTGCCAAATGCATGTTTTATTGAAGTAACTAGCTAATCTAAGCAAAGGAGCAATACATCTTGAATTATAGTAGCGGGTAAATCTTGACTTAAGTGGAACCTCCATAGCTGAGAACTATTGGGAACCAGGGCTTTCAGTTCACAAGTCAGAAGTTGGTTGCTGTAAGAGGTTGTTAACAATACACTTTCAAATTTTTATAATAATAAATGAAAGCGTGTGTGTGTGTGTGTGTGTGTGTGTGTGTGTGTGTGTGTGTGTGTGTGTGTGTGTGTGTGTGTGTGTGTGTGTGTGTGTGTGTGTGTGTGTGTGTGTGTGTGTGTGTGTGTGTGTGTGTGTGTGCTGTAGTAGTGTCAGTCCTAATGCATGGAGTGGAGATGTGGACTCTTGTGCGGCAAATAGTCAGCAACCAACTTCATTGTTTCTGTGCCTGTGGAAGACAGTTCAGAAGGAAGGGGATCTTACGAGACTTAGACGTTTCTATGGGGAGCTAGACGTTGCCAGCCTAGGATACACTAGGCCCGATATCACAGTTCATTTCTGTGGGTGGTTTCACGGCTCAAGGTTCAAGGTGTGTGTATGTATTTGTGTGTGTGTGTGTGTCTATATGATAATCAAGTGATGCTGTGAACCAGGTAGCTAATAACACTTGACCTTCACTTCTTGCAATTACAGCATTTCTCAGTTTTGTTCTTATGAAAATGTGTTGCTGGTTATATGAAGTGAATATGTCCAGCAGGCAACTGTGTAGCAGTGCTAGGCGGCACAGGCTACTGAACTTGCTTTTTTTAAATTTACTTATTCATTCATTTTTTCTGTTCTTATTAATATTAAGATTAATATTATTGGTGAGCGAGCGGAGCGACCGAGACACTCTCAGGGGTAGCACAATTGAAAATCGGGAATGTTTGTTTGTTTATATTATGTTTGAATGTACACAAGTCATTTTTGTACTTTGACCCTGGCATTTTTGTGTTAACTCGGTGGCGTTCCATACTTCACTTAACAGAATCCTCCGGTTTAGCGATCATTACCTGTATCGTCCTAGAAATTGAATTGTTTACCATTTTGAATTCCTTTATGGGTGAAGATAAAACTTTTAAAATATTCGAGTCAGTGGTTGTGGTTAAGTTAACGCGCTATTTGTTTTAGGTATAGGTCTACGCAACAGTATTTACTTGATAGGTATACGCAACAATATTTACTTGATAGGTATACGCAACAATATTTACTTGATAGGTATACGCAACAATATTTACTTGATAGGTCTACGCAACAGTATTTACTTGATAGGTCTACGCAACAGTATTTACTTGATAGGTCTACGCAACAGTATTTACTTGATAGGTCTACGCTACAGTATTTACTTGATAGGTCTACGCAACATTATTTACTTGATAGGTCTACGCTACAGTATTTACTTGATAGGTCTACGCTACAGTATTTACTTGATAGGTATACGCAACAGTATTTACTTGATAGGTCTACGCTACAGTATTTACTTGATAGGTCAGGTCTACGCAACAGTATTTACTTGAAAATTCTTTAGCCTTATACTATCCACGAAGGTAGCTGAGTCTGTAGGTATGTCCAGTGGTGTGAAAGTGTTGTGCGTTAAAGCTAATACTTATAAACCCATTCACCGGCACAAACGCCTACAGGCGCTCAAGTAATGCGGGGGGGAAATAGTTTCCCCCTAAATGATAAACGCTATAGCTTAGCTGCAGCATGCAGAGCATGGCTAATGTGTTGTTCTATTACATTTATTTTTAGAATAGAAATAGCTACTACGTAACTAAGGTAGTCGAACAAAAAAATAGACTTGATGTTAGATCGAAAAATGGCGATAAATTTGTCTGCAACTGAGGTGGTGGATGTTGTCTGCGATGGCGTTTTTGACTGCGAATGCGAGAGGGAAGGGGTACACAGGAGCTATATAGCTACCATGGAGGTACTACTGTCAAGGATAGAGAGTTGAAATTGCTTGCTAAAGCTGTCATTTCGTTGCCAGTTGAGGAAACTACTACTAGTTTCCAATTTGAGAGCTACTAGAGCACTGTAGATAGCGGACATACCAGCAGCAATGTCAAAGAGGAAATGGAACTTGATATTCCAGGTAAGAAAAACAGCTTTTTGAGCAATAGCTTTATTCGAGAAAAAGTAAGAAATAGTTTCCCCGGGAACATGGCGGTAAGTTTTATTATCCTAATAGCTTTCCCAGGAATATGGTGCTAATTTGTCACAGCTGTAAACTTTTTTTACAAACTCCCATCAATGAGTAATGATTTGACTAAGCCACCATTGCTCTCTGAATTACTTTGGACTTCTCTATCCATTCAAAGGATGATGTCTTTACTTCTGCAAGGTCAGAATATTGAGATGATGGTAATACTGATTATGCTGAAAGCATGAATGGTTGACAAAGTAATGAATGGATGAAAATGAGGAGTATGACTAAGAAAATTGCTAGAGGTAGGAGTGAGTGTGTGCAGAGGACTGGAATTGTTAGCGAAATATTCTTTTCTTCTTGATGTTCTTTTGCCCAGCTAACAGTCACACCTCTCTTGGTGTCATCAGTGAGCAACAGGATTGCTGGCTGAGATAACTGTCTTATAACAATATCTAATCATGCACAAACAATTGCTAATATTGCACTGAAACGCATACAGATCACATTTTTATGATATAGTTACATTGTTTGTTACAATAACCACTTTGTGGTTAGTTGCTAGGCAACCAAGTTGACCAAAAAAATGTTGAACAATACATGTACTTCCACATAATAATGAAGAAAAAGTGTGAATAACATGATTTGTTTTGTTTTTGTTGTTGTTTTGTATTAAACAGTTGTGGCGAGAAGACTATGGCATTAAAACCCCTTGACCGTATACAAATATTAAAAAAAACCGACCTGTTTGTAGTAGCTTGAGTGTTAGAAGATAAAATCATAGGCTCGCTTGCCATTTGTGCACATCACTAGTTATTATTACTAGTGATGTGCTTGAGCACAAATGACGAGTGAGTCTAAAACCACACTATTCTTAAATGATTGATTTTAATTTCTAAAACTCAAGCTACTAAAAAACGTCGAGTTTTCTAAATATGTGTATATGGTAAAGGGTTTTCATATGGTAAAGGGTTTTCAATGTCATAGTAACCACTTGCCACAACTGTTTCGATTAAAAAAACAACAACAAAAAAAACCCAAAAACAAACAAATGTGACCGTCTATGGGAAAATCGGGCACGACGTGGCATGCGTAGACGTCGCAAAAAGATCGATTTAGTTCTTAAAATTGTATTAAATAAGCCTAATGAAGGGAACGGTTAGGTGATATATAGCGGGAATGGCTAAAGCTACGACGATAAAACTTGGAGAGCGTAATATCTGCTTGCCGAGGAGTGTGTAAGTGCAAAAAAAAAATTTTCGTCGGGGCCGCGTTGTGCCCGATTTTCCTGTAGACGGTCACAAATAGTGTTATTTAAACGTTTTCTTTGTTACATTCTTTAGTTAAGTAGTAGCTATAGCACACTATGTATACTTTCACACAACTGGGCATACCTACACAAGACTTATCTTCGTGGTTAATCTAGTGGCCAATGAACTGTTGCATGGGGCTTATAACTTTTAACTACAAATAGCATGTTAACTTACCACTGCCACTAACTCGAATAGAAATGGAACTCCAGCAAGTTTTTAAGTTTTAACTGCACCCGCAAAGGAATTCAAACCGGTAAACAATTCAATTTCTAGGATGATATGGGTAATGATCGACAAACCCGAGAATTCTGTTTAGTGAAGTTTGAGATGGGGTCGATTACTGAACAAACACCAAAATGTTAGGGTCAAAGTACAATAATGATACATGTATGTCCAAACATATATAGCTATATAATATATATAAACAAACATCCTTGATTTTCAATAGTGTTAACCCTGTAAGTGTCTCGTTTGCTCGCAAATTATTATTATTATTATTATTATTATTACTATTATTATTATTATTATTATTATTACTATTATTATTATTATCTATTTAATAATACCCGTGGCTGCTGCACATATTCATGAATAATTCATGATCTAATGAGCTAGAACGCGCAGACGCACAATGCTCGTGAACTCGCGCAAAATTACCGGGTAAAGCTATAGTGCAACGCAGAACTGGTTAGCAACCAAACCCAGCACTTTGGGAGTGGCAGAAAAACAGGAGCGTGGTTTTCGTGAACTAATGCTGTTATTATTACTATTTATTAGGTACAGAACAGAGCCTGATAACTGTTGCCACATAGAAAATGCATTAAAGTAAACAGGATGTGGCTTAGGGCAATATTTTTCCATATCACCTGTGTTCATAGTTATTACGTTGGGTTATTACGTCCCCCTAGGTTATAGAATGTTCCAAGGTATTCGCGCATGAGCAGTACCTAATAAATTTATTATCCATTGGATACCCGAGAATATCACTCGTCTGATTGGCGGTATTTACGCTCGTGCCTGCGGCACTCGCGTAAATACTGAGCCAACAGACTCGTGATATTCTCCTGTATCAAATGAATAATATATATTTATTATTATTATTATTATTATTACTGTTATTATTATTATTATTATTACTGTTATTACTGTTATTATTATTATTATTATTATTACTGTTATTATTATTATTATTATTATTACTGTTATTATTATTATTATTATTACTGTTATTACTGTTATTATTATTATTATTATTATTACTGTTATTATTATTATTATTATTACTGTTATTATTATTATTATTATATTACTGTTATTATTATTATTATTATTACTGTTATTATTATTATTACTGTTATTATTGTTATTATTATTATAATTATTACTATTATTATTATTATTATTACTGTTATTATTATTATTATTATTATTATTACTGTTATTATTATTATTATTATTATTACTGTTATTATTATTATTATTATTATTGTTATTATTATTATTATTACTGTTATTATTATTATTATTATTATTATTATTATTATTATTATTATTACAAGCAAGTACCCTGCCACACAGTAGCGCTTGACGTACTACAAAGTAAGAATGTAGTAACTTAAGTAATTGTTCTGTTTCTCACCATTGGTTAAGTTCCTTCTCTTGCTCTTTTTTCCCTTAACTATCTCAGCTTTCCTTTCCTTTCTTTTCTTCAGCTCTTTCTTCTTGAGTCATGGAGGTCCTTCTCCTCCTTAGTCGACCTCTCCTGCTTCTGAATCTCTCAGTCCTTCTATCATGATTGTGGACTTTGCTTTGCAAAAAAAATTTGCCATTCATTTGGGGACTTAACTTCGCGAAACTTTTGCCTTCTTTTTCATACTTTCACTTTCCTTTTAGAAACTTACGTATCTTTACTCGACGTCTTGAATCCACCCACTTATTAGTTACCATTAATTGTTCCCTTCTTGCTTTCTCTTTCGCATTTCTCCTTTTTACTACCTTACCTCGCCGATTCCTCCCGGTTTTTACTTAAAATCCATCTCCTTTTTTCTCTTTCATACTTTAGCCTTCCTTTAGAAACCTACACCACTCTCCCTAGTCGCATAGCCAGACCCTTTACCAATCACTACATGGGAAAAGCATTTTGATCTTGCTGAATCAGATAGTGGTTAACTGTGGTTCAATTAGTGTGGGTATTTTAAGGCGCTTGAATTGTTCAGATCAGTAGGCAGAGCTTGTTCTGTATTGCCATGAAGAAATGTTGCTTATGCAAACTATGCTGGGCATATACAAGTTTGAGCAGTCTTACGTCACAGGATATTGCGTTATCTATTGTTTGTGGTCTCCCCAATTAGTGAAGGGAACATCAGACCATTTTGCCATGTAGCGATTGGTAAAGGGTCTCACTACATGAGACTACTTTACAGTTACTATTGATCACCTTACTGACTGTAACGACCCTTTACCAAGCAGTGCAATGATGATGCTTTACCTAACTAATTCTAAGCTCATGAATTATTCATGAACACGCAACATCACTTGGTTGCCATTGTTAGGACTGACACACAAGCGTATTATTATTATTGACCCCTGAAGAGGACTTCAGCAAAGTTTAAACGTCAGGTTAACCCTTTTACCGGCAAGTTTATTTGACATTTTGAGGATTTTTGTAAAAAAAAATTATAAAAATCCAGACATAGTATGGACTCCATAGCAACAATAGAAAAAATTGTTGTCAATGAGCCAAGAATTAATAAAAAAAAAAAAAGTTTGGTTGCTTAGTAACAACTTTATTATGTAAACCACAATCGAACCACTTTTCACCTACTTATCACCCACTTAGAAAACACTTGAGAGCTGCCTATGTGTCCATATCAATTACCTTGGTAAGAAACTGACTTTCTACTAGTTTTATATTATTAGTAGCTAAATTATGAGTTTAAATTTTACAGTAGATTGACCAAAGAACAATGTAATGTTGGAAAAATGTCGACATGAAATATAAGGTGAATATGTAAAATTATTTACTGAGAAAAGTTTACTAATGTATGATACTTCTTGAAACAGTTTCTTTGTGCAGCTACACATAGAGGAACCTTGCAGTATTCACATTGAATCCTTGAATCATGACGGTGACCTACAGTAGGTAGGGATTTCTTACTAATCAAGTCCAAACAAACCACACATCTCCCTTTGTTACTCGTTTGCATTGGCCAATGGCCAAGACTAGGATTGAGTCGATCAAGTTGAACATGTTCAGATGAGCGAGGTCGTCCACCTGCACGTTGCCGTGAAGAAAAAGAGCCAATCAATTGAGTTGCTAATTCAATTCGAAAAGAAAGCATGTCTCTTTTTTTTTCTTCCTCGCTGCTGATGATCTTCTGGCTTTACCATCTTTTCCAAACAATAGCTATTCAGTATTGACACTTCCAAGCAATAAAAAAAAATTCTTCTCCACCATTTCTTGGATTTTCTCCCAACATTGTAATAGCTTTCGAGCTGGTCTCCCCAGTCTACTCCTCGCATATGCTTCTGGTAGTCAGGTAAGCAAGCAGGGCATGCAACATCAACCTGACTACCATCAGCCTGCTTTCTCCTAACAGTAGGATTACCTGTATGTTCACCAACATGTAATGTTGATAAAAAGTACAGAGTTCTCTTGTCAACCCATGAACAAGCCAATAAAGGGCCATTGCTAAGGTACAGATATGTACCACGATTAGACTCATTGGGCTTCATAATTAGCTCTTTTGGAAAGCCAAGTCTATTGGGACGCACATTTATTCCCCGCTTATATAGCCGATAGTACAGAAGTGGGCTGGTATAAAAATTGTCAGTATACAGCTGGAGACCTGAATTATCGAAGCCTGCTAATGAATCAAGAACTACTCTTGAACACAACCCCACATCTGTAGCACCACTATCTATTCCTTTGCCAGTGTATACCTCCTGCAATCTCTTCACATATCCAGTAATAGAATCTGATAATACAAACACCTTCATCCCCCACTTGGTAGGCTTGTCTTTCATGTATTGTTTGAACTTCAGCTGCCCCTTGAATGATATCATTGCCTCATCAATGGTGCAAGATTGATGTAGCTCAAATTCTGAGTCAAAACGAGGACAGAGCAAGTCTAGCAATTTCCGAACTTTGAACAATTTGTCAAATCCTGGCTGACTGTAAGCAATCCCATTGTTGTTGTCTGTCAGGTGGAGAAATCTCCATATTTGCTCAAATAATAACACTTATGCCAGCAGTTTTTATTTGAGGAAATTTTGACGACCAGTACAATTCTAACCTAGGAAGCTTTATGAATCCCATGCACATCAACAAACCAACAAATGCTTTCATCTCATCTACTGTTGTATTTGTCCAAGTACGACAACTGGGGTTAGCATACTGATTTGTCTCAGTCACAATGCAATCCCACACTTCATCTGTAAAAAAAAACGGCTGAACAAATCTTGAGGAGTACTTTGAGCAGTAACATCAGGAGAAGTTGGGCCAGGTGTCATTGTGTATGGTTGAGTATAAGAAGTGGGTTCTTGTTTCTTCCACTCAAAGCCAATTTCATTCAACATTGAGGATATTTTAGAAGTTTATACTGAATGTATGTAATTTTAAAGCGTAGTGCTCTTATGTGAATGTGGAAATAGAGTAGTAAGATAGTAATTGTAATACAGTAACACAAGGCTTACTACTGCTATTACAGGAACGCTTGCAAGCAAGTTCATAATGTGACGACACTTTACCCATCATAATGTGGCGACACTTTACCCATCATAATGTGGCGACACTTTACCCATCATAATGTGGCGACACTTTACCCATCACAATGTGGCGACACTTTACCCATCATAATGTGGCGACACTTTACCCATCACAATATGGCGACACTTTACCCATCATAATGTGACGACACTTTACCTGTCATAATGTGGCGACGCTTTACCAAACCGTACAAAGCTCATGAATTAGTCATGAATACACACACTGTCCGTCAAGTTCACTAAATAGAGGTAATTTGCTGCTTGTTACCGAGTTCACTATCAGAGGTTCCATTGTGTATGAGACCTGGTACACTTACCTTGGATTTAATGATATAACACCATTTAAATAGAGTGCCATACAATTTGGAATTAGCTAATTGCATAAGAAATGCTGTAATTGCAATAAATAAGGCACAAGTGTTATTACCAGTGGCTACTCGTTATGGGGTACACGTGGTTAGGACATGCTGGATTATGCTCGAAATTTTTAGAATTATTCATGTTTATCCTAAACACTTGTGTTAATATTCCAAAAGAATAGTATATTAGTATGAGTAATAGCACGGGTAACCGAGCTATTCGGGATTAATAGTACGAGTAAAGTGATGAAATTGCTTTACAAGTGCTATTGACCCCTAATAGCACAGGTGACCCCTGCTATTACTCGCTAATAGTAGGCCAGCTTTTAAAAAAGTCATTTGTAATGTAGCTGCACTGCATGGTTCACTCATTATCTCCTTATTTCAGGAGTAGCTTCCGTTGGAACTTTGTTTTCAATGTACGGCTCCTCCTAATCAGTTGTAAAACATTCTGTCTAATACAGGTAGAGGTTCTGTGGTGGAGAATGACATCGTCTCCAACTAGAAACTACTCGAACTGTAAGTTTCCAAGGTTAACGCTGCATGCATGCACACTTACCCGTACTATTTCACTTAGCTACCTAGGTATTTCAATTAGTTTCCTAGGTATTTCAATTAGTTTCCACTTAGTTACAATGCTATTTCAATTAGTTACGTGCTATTTCACTTTCCCTGTGCGATTTCAATTGAACTGCAATTTTCCTGTACATTTTTGAATGGGCAATTAACACTTACTTCCCTTCAAATAGGTCAGCTGGTAGCTAATAATTTACACTATTTGTCAATTGTGATGCAGTAGTTGAGTTACTCAAGAACAGAATCCTTTTAGCATAATTCTTGATATGACTTGCTGACTCTGAGCCTGAGCTGACAGCTCTCCCAGTATTTCAAACTTTTTTTTTTTCATTTTGGAAGTACAGTAACCCAGCTGCTTTAATCAAGTAATGAAAATCTCCCTTATAACTACATCTCTGGATATTTATGTCCTTAGTTAACGTCGGTCGGCCTGGATCCCATCATGGCAGGAGGTCTTTCTGGAAAGTAGCTGCTAATTAGTGCTAAGTGGTCCTCGCCACCTGCCCTCAGACCTCACCTTACCAGATAGTCCCTGCTCTGTTCTTCTCATGTAATTTCTTCTGGGTGAGGTTAAGGGAGTGGCTTCAGCCACTACTACTTCCCGTCCAAAGGGATAGGAATTTCCTTTCCGTCCCCTCCCAGAAGAAACACCCCTTCTCTCCCTTCTTCTAGATGATTTAAATCTGTCTGATTATGAACAGCATCCCAATGGTGAACATTGATGACTTTTTATTTATTTATTTCATGAGTTAGCTGCGTAGCTGACAGATTGGCCAGTCTCTTTCTTGGCGTGCACAGGTATGACAGGAACGCTGCGCTGCTCCATCTCCCCAGTATCTGAATCGTAGAATCCTCAATGCCGGCTTTTGCTGCAGCAGTCGCTGCTCCTATTCGAAAGCTGTGTCCCGCGAAATTCAGATATGGAAGTCCTGCTCTCTGGAGACCGTCTCTAACCCGCTCAGTAAACTTGGGATTCGTCAGTGGACTCCCATCCTTGAACACGAAGAATGGTCCATCTCCATTGCCTCTAATCACCATGTACGCCATTACCCCAGCCACTGGGCATAAAGTGCCCCCTGTCTTTCCCAGGTAAATGTGCACTCCCGTACCCAGTTGGTCTGTCTTGGAGTATTTTATGTGCACTTGCACTACTTTCGGATCTGAAGTGCTGTCTGCCATCACATCGCCCCAGCTGAGACCACACCCCATGTAGCTGGAGTTATGGGCAGTCTCACATTTTTGGGTTCTCGTGTTAAGTACGACCTCTGAATCCCCCGTACTTAACACGAGAACCCTAAAATCACGACGTGGATACCACGCCCAGGGAGTTCGCTATAAGTCGCTGGTTGGGCCACGCCCAGGGAGTACGCTATAAATCGCTGGTTGGGCCACGCCCAGGGAGCAGGCTATAATCTGCTCAGTGGAGTATAGTTCAGGCGACACATGTAATTTTCTACAGGTCTGGGAGCAATGCCAGCATCAACGGCTATGGCGGCAGGAATCCCTATATTCTCAACAGCAGAGGGAGACACAAGGACAGGTATGGCGACCTGGCCTATCCCGGCACCTCTCGTCATGGCGGGGCTCCGGTGCTCCGCCGTCACTCGCCGGGGTGGCCGGTGGGGGAGGTCTCGACCTTGCAACTTCTTCGACTCTAGCGGCAATTAGCCTTTCGATCCAGTCCCGGTCGCCTGTCGACAACGAGGTAGGGACGCCTCCTTCACCATCCGCCATCTACTCCACTGCCTCCGTTCCACGCAACTGCAGGCTCCACCGATGACCAGAATCTCGCTTCTCTTCTTAGCAATTGAGTCTAATGCTTGCTTTCTCCCTACTGTTTCTTTGCCTTAGTCCACGTGCTGCCTAACTGGGCACTTGCCATCGTAAAACCCTTCCTCTGCCGTCGCCGACCCTTTACCTGTTAGCCTCTATCCGTTAACCCATGTTAATAATGTATTAACCTTCATATTTAATGTCGGTCGGCCTGGATCCCATCATGGCAGGAGGTCTTCCTGGAAAGTAGGTGATTAGTGCTAAGTGGTCCTCGCCACCTGCCCTCAGACCTCACCTGCCCTCAGACCTCACCTTACCAGATAGCCCCTGCTCTGCTTCTTCTCATGTAATTTCTTCTGGGTGAGGTTAAGGGAGTGGCTTCAGCCACTATTACTTCCCGTCCGAGACTTGGTCACACCTGGTACCTACTCTAGGACAGGTGGAAAATAATGTGCCTGATATTGTGTTACCCTCTCAGTGATTCTGATATTTCTCTATTTCCTTGTGCAGACATGCACCTTTGATTATTCTTGCCCTCCTTCCCTCCTATTTTATCACCTCACATTGTTATGTTGGGTGTGTGGGTGGGGCAATTGAGTCTAATGCTTGCTTTCTCCCTACTGTTTCTTTGCCTTAGTCCACGTGCTGCCTAACTGGGCACTTGCCATCATAAAACCCTTCCTTTGCTGCCAGCGACCCTTTACCTGTTAGCCTCCATCCGTTAACCCATGTTAATAATGTATTAACCTTCATGTGTAAAATAAAAAGAGGAGAAAAAATAGACACTACTGATTTTCAAATTAAGGAATGTCATTACTGTATCATTACAATAAGCTTGAAATGCTCTATTTAATTAAGTGAAATGCACTGTATATAGTTAGATGTGTACAGTAATTTCCAATTTACAAACAGATTAACTACAGGATCAAAATTGTCTTAAGATACATGCTAATGTATGATGGACAATCTAAAACTGATTTTTTTCCTTACATGAACACCAGTAAACTACACATCACATCCCCTGGAGCCCCCACTCATACCTAAGCATCTTAGCTATACTCCATGGAACTCAATTGATAAATAATCATAATGCAAGGCAAGAATACCACACAAGGGTGTGGTGGGAAGAGGTGTGGTGGGAAGAGGTTGTTTATGATACACTTACAGGCATTTGATGTGGGCAGCTGACTGAGTTGCTGGAATGAATATGTGAACTGGGATGGGTGGCTAGATAACCACCAACTCTGAGGCTCTATTCATCTATTGTTTCCAACTCTAGTCACTTTGCTGAATAAGCATAAGGTGTTTTGTGGTTTCTCAGGGATGTACCATCACATTACATTTAATTGGTGGTTATTAATACATTGCTTTAATGATTAGCTACGCCCAAGTAAAAAATCTTATTAGAATTGGACAGAGTGCAAGCTGTAGCTAGCAGATGAACAGACAGATAGACAGACAGACAGATGAACAGACAGACAGACAGGCAGACAGACAGACAGACAGATAGACAGACAGACAGACAGACAGATGAACAGACAGACAGACAGACAGACAGACAGATAGATAGACAGACAGACAGACAGATGAACAGACAGACAGACAGATAGACAGACAGACAGACAGACAGACAGATGAACAGACAGACAGACAGACAGCAACAAATAGGAGGATATTCTTTGGCAGAGTGCCTTAACTCTTTTCATCTTAAGTACAGAAATATTGGCAGTAAATATATGTTACAATGGTCTGTCCAGAAAGCATGCTTCAGTTCAAGCACAAGCCTTTTTGCAAGAGTTCGCCAGTTTGCAGAGCCTTCCCATAAGCCCAATTCTTATTCTTTCCAACCTCAGCACAGGTCATTCCCTGCTAACAATCACCATGGTAACCATGACAGCTACAGAAATCAAAGAACTCATTCCAATCCCAACTCTTTTCATTCCAACAGGCAACACTCTTATTCCCATTCTCATTTTCCACCCACCATTCTCATTCCCATTCTCAGCAGCCTAATCATCATCATCAACCTCCACCTAGAAGAGATCTCAGTACTGTATCTTGCTACAAGTGCAATGCTATAGGCCATTACGCTAACAACTGTCCTGCTGTTTCAATTTCTCAATCTCTTAGACCAACTCATTCTCATTCTCAATCCATTCAACCCAATCAGTCCACTCCAGCTACTGTTCAGCAATCAAGTTCCAATTCACAGCCTACAGCCCCCGTTCCGGTTCCCAGAAACATACTAAGATCTGTGAGAAAGATTGATTATAGTAATCCGGATTGTGTGCTTAATCACTGTGATTCTGTTTCTGATTCTGACTCAACCGCAGAAGCCACCCACTTGAACTGCTTTGATGATGAATTCATTACACATGGTTCAGTCAATGGTATTCCCACCTACTAGTTGTTGATTCCGGAGCTAAGTATGTCCACTGATTTTGTAAATGACACTATGACACATCCAAAATATTTTTGGCATTTAATTCTCAAGTTTCCATTTCGGCCCCTGAGTCAGGAATGTCACTGGTGATGGGGCAATAATGTCAGTATGATAGCAATAGCACGGGTGGCAGGAAAAAGGATAATTCACAGCCATACTTACAATCACATTCTCTGCCCAGTCTAAACGGGCATGACAGGTTTGGACCCAGTATAAAAAATAAAAATAAAAAAGGGACAGTCAGGAGGTGAAGACACCACCTTCAACCCCCAAAAGCTGGAGTCAGCAAGCAACTCGCTCTAAACAGATAAGTAATAATGGGTGGTCATATACAAATCATTAGCGCATCATGAATAGAGTGTGAATTGTTGGCAGTAATTAGATCCAATTCGCAATAGGGTCCCTACCTTCCTCCAAACATGTTAGACGATGGACATTAATATATATATATTGTTTCTTCATATAATTTTTCTTTCTATGTCTGCAATTTAGCTATTATTACTAAAAACTGCTACTGGCAATGTTTTACTATAGCATAGGCATTTGTTCTACATAGAGTTGACTATAGTATATCATATGATATACTGGGTGGTATATAAACAAATCTAACATAAAACATGAGCAGACTACAAGTATAAAGATGTTTTACTCACAGTGAACTATCGGCTTCCTAGGCAGTGGATTCATTCTAGTGCAGCTGCATTCTTATGACAGGTGAAGTTGGCAGCTGCTATGGGCTAAATGGCCCAGAGGCACCATGCAGTGGGAAGTACCTGTAACCACCCAAAACAAACACATTCAAATGAATGTACAGTAGGAGTCAAAAAAAAGTTTCGAATTCCATTTTGTAGTACGGCCGTAAAACGGTAGTTTTTAAACCGTAGTTTTTAGTGCGTTCCGTACCATTTTGACTAAACGGCCTGACACCGTTTACTAAAACGGTAAAAAATGATGAAGCATTTCCGTCCATTCACAGATATTTTCTAGCTAGAAACTCTTCTATAGCTATATCAGCAAGCTAATGCCTTGAATCAACCATTAAACGCTACAGGGATAGTGCAAAAAAGCTCTTATAAAATTTTAACTTGCTTCAATAAAGTTCCGATGGGCACAGAGCTATAACGAGGTCCGCACTTCGTCTTGTCTTACCCACTCTCAATGGCTTGTGTAGACTAGCCGTTGACTCAAGACTCCCTGCCTAAACCGTACTCATTGGCATTGACTTTGGCAAAGAAAATGTTTTGAGCCTACTCCATCACGTCAAGTCTGATCCCTTGCCTGTGATGACCACTACCAGAGCTATGAGTGGTGACAATGCATTAGCCACACAAATTGCAGAAGCATTGCATTCATCTGAAGGTGCCACTCCCTTGTCACTCGTAGATAGAGGAGAATATCAGAAGTCTCTTGGCTTAGTGTTTACACGAGTGCCACAGGAACGAGTGTAAATACGGCCAATCAGACGAGTGATAGTCTGCAGTTTCCAATGAATACTATTAGGGGGAATGAGGAAGGACTGGTTCATATGGCACAAGATATGGTGTGGTGACTAGCTTGGTGGTGGTTTTGGTGAACTTGGTGGTGGTTGGTGATTAACTATAACTTGGTGGTGGTTGGTTACCTTCTGAGGGTCGGGATTCATCACAAACACAATATAATAATTGGCTAATTACTAATTACCATCTTGTCCACTAAGGGTGTGTGCCGGAGGTTTGCAGTCGCACGTGCGTGGCCGTGCCTTTACCTTTGGCCCGGCCATGCCTCCGATGGAGTCCTTGTCGGGAAATCCAAGTCTTGCGCATGCGCACAAGGCTCGTCTTTGTGCAGCTCGCACCTTGCTGCTGCCACGCCCCAACACTCGCACGACTGAAACCTTGTCACGGAGACCCACCCCCTGCTGGGTGGGACTGCCGGAGAATTAACTAGCTAACTCCTACCTCACTATAATGTGGGTAGTGGTGGGCGGGAATTTCTCGGCCGCAGACCTTTACTGTGGCCTTTCCTGGCGCCCTGGCGCTTTTCTCTTTTTTCTTCTCTTCCATGTTCACTTCGTTATTTCTAACTGAGGCCCACCGCGCGAGGTCTCCCATCTCCCCCCCGCGCATGCGTCAGTACTTCTTCCCCGATAACCACTCCCCTTTTACCGCCGGTAACCTCGGTACGTTGCACTAGACCTGCCGTGGTAGTGAATTAGATAAACCTCATTCCCCCCCCCCCCCCAAAAAAAACAACAACAAGGAGTATGAGAAAGCATCATGCATGGTTCATTAAAGAGTGTGGATAAATGAACAACAATGTACATACTATTTTATTAATTACAGAACAGAGCCAAATTGCTGTTGCCACCAATTCATTAAAGCAAACAGGATGTGGCTTTGCAATTATCCCATGTCACCTGACCAACATTGATAAAACGTATTGTTTTATCTATAATAGAATGCCTTCAGGCAATGCAACTGGTGTACATCTGTTTGTAATGGAAATGATGATACACAAGGTAAACCAGTTATGGGCAAGAATAAACTCATGCGCTGTAAATCAAAACAAATACAGTGTGAGTACACACGCTAAACAGTGTGAACTTGTACTTATTAATGCTAATTTATATTAATTTTGACCCCAGGGTTGATTCTATATTATAGTTAAAATATCAACATTATTTCTCAAAAAGGGATTTATGAAGGCTTTAATTGAGAAGGAGGAGAGGAGTGAGTAGGTGGATGCAAGCTAATTAAATATTCATTTAATTGAGGGGCAGGAGAGAAGTGAGTGGGTGGATGCAAGCTAATTAAATATTCATTTAATTGAGGGGCAGGAGAGGAGTGAGTAGGTGGACGCAAGCTAATTAAATATTCATTTAATTGAGGGGTAGGAGAGGAGTGAGTAGGTGGATGCAAGCTATTTAATTATTCATTTAATTGAGGGGCAGGAGAGGAGTGAGTAAGTGGGCGCAAGCTAATTAATTGAGGGGATGGGAGGAGTGAGTGGGCAGATGCAAGCTAATTAATTATTCATTTAATTGAGGGGGAGGAAAGGAATGAGTAGGTGGACGCAAGTTATCTAGAGGACTAAAATAATGGATCCAGAATCTTCTCTTGCGTACTGCTCAGGAATGGACTAACAGCTATGGTTCAAATTTTGCTAGGGTTGAGGGCCACACGGGGTCGACCCTATAACATTGAGATATTTTTAAAATTCATCAAACTCAACGTTATGGCATGCACGCACGGGTAAGAAAATGATGGATATACAATAAAATCGGCTTCTAAACTACGGCGGTAGCCGTGCAGTACTGCCAGGATGTCCAAAATGGTGACGGGGTAGAAGTAAGTTTAACAGGCCTAGGCCCTAGCAACCGTGGTCCATTTGGACTATTGTTCATTGCACAAGAAACAAGTTGCTAGGGTATTCACACATGAGCAGTACATAACAAATCTATTATTCATTGGAAACCACAGCATATCAATAACAAGTCCTTAATATATAATTCCATACTACAAAAGGTAGTAGTTCCCCCAATGATGTCCTACTATCTTATGTCCGACCAGAGACTGAAGGCTCCTGCTACGAAAAAGGCCATGAAAATGAAGGTTGGCAGTGATTATGTAGGCATACCGACACAAGGTTAGTGGGTGGATGGGCGGTCCTAGCACACTTAATTTTATCATAATTAGCTTTCAATTCGCTGTGAAGTTTGGAAAACTGGCCAAACATAGGTGATATGGAAACTGAGCCTTCGGAAATATAATTCCCTAAAATATAAAATAAAAATCAATCATAATCATAATCATCATCGTAACCCTCCCCCCTGACCTTCTACTCAACCACTTCCCCCTATTATATATATTTATTCCACCCTAGATATTTTCACTATGATATTATTAGGTGTATGACCCTTGAAATAACTCACGGTATTTCACGCTTGTTATTTGACACTGTATTGTGCAAGCTCATTACCCTAGTAGTTATAGCAACCGGTCAAGTTCAATCAAGTTTGACAATTCCCCCCCCCCCCCCCCCCCCCCCCCCTCGTCTGAGTGGTAAGTCAGAATATTTCACTCTCAGGCTTTATTTTCACTCGCCTCTGGCTCATGAAAATAAATTAGCCTGCTCCTGAAATATTTCGCACTCTGACTCAAGTAATAAGTACTATGTATATATGTAATAGTTATAAACCTATATTGAGGTTTGTATGTGATTTACAAATCCCGAGACACAAGGGTGAAGCCTGAGCAGCGTGGGATTGTGAATCACAATAGAAACCGATTTTTATTGGTTTATATCTACTTTATAGCCCGTTGATTACAAATAGCTCTATTTATAGCTCACTCCGGTCATTTTCTCATTACTTTTTAATGGTTGCTACTAACTATATCAACATTTCCCCTCTGATACATTTTCGTACGGAACTAACAGGGACTGTATCAGATTTATAGTACTTGACGACAAGCGAGGTCGCTTGGGTAGCAGGCTATAAATATATATATATATATAAAGTGGAGAGAAAAACAAGTGATGCAGGGATGCATCAAACCATGGACATGAGTGACATTGTGTCTCATTTGGCAGCCCATAAGGTATAACTGCAATGGACCATCACCAGTCTTTCTTTGTTGGTAACTAGGTGATGTTTCCCATAGGAGCACATGCCAGTCTTGCAGATTTAGTTTCTCACACTTTTTGTTCCAAAGAAAATGTTAAATGACCATCCATTGACCCCCCACTGGAGTACCAGCCATTGACTCAATGCAAGTGTAGGCCTATAATTATTTTACATATTTCGCACACCTCAGTTGCACAAACACAGGATGTTTTTCTCAATCTATTCAATTGATGCTATGTAATGCTTAATTAAGTCATGTACCTGGGCCAGGCTAGTACCATGCTTAACATGTACTTGGGCCAGGCCTATAGCTAGTACCATTGTGGGTCTACGAGAATGAAGAAGTAAGAGAGAGTGGAGAAGAAAGGACAAGAAGACAACGAACAGAACTTATATGTTTGTGTGTGTGTCAATCCCTAAGTTTATGTTTATTAGCAGAGTTTGTGGTGTGCATTATTTACTGTGTATGATGTTTATTGGTGTGCGTGTTATTGAGTTGTGTCGTCATTTTGGTGTACATGGCAGTTTTGGACTTGGTGTTGTTTGTCCTGTGTTCATAGTGAATCGTGCATTGTTTATTTATTGGTTTGCCAGTGTTTGATCTGCTCTTATTGTGTGTTTGCAGATTCCTCCGCTTCACAAGACTTGTTGATGAGACGGAGAGAGCTGAAAGACAGGGCTTGTAAAGATAAAGCTTGAAGTGATTCTGAATTTTACAGAGCCTCTAGCAGTAGTTCTGCCAGTAGCCTCCTTCCAAATAAGTTATCATTGGAGAGGACTAGTAAAAGTCAAGTAGTAAGTGCGTATAGTAATTCTGTCTGTAAGGAAGGTAGTTTTGGTTCTTTGTCTAGCGGTAGCACTTATGCTAAACCTGCTGTGATCAGTTGTTTAGGAACCGTGGTGTACTTAGTGAGAAATCAGATAATTTGTCAGATATGGATGAGTGTAGTGAATTCGGTGATACCCAGGGTGTGGCTAGAGATAATTTGAGTAATGACACACAGTAATAGAAGAGATTAACCCCCCCCCCCTAATAATAGTGGTGATGATGGTGATAATGGTGGGTGTGGCGACATCCCAGCTGATGGTAATGGTGATATGTTCAATAAGTTCATGCAGTATTTTTGTCAGGCTATGTCGTCAATGGGACCCCCTGTAGTACATAGTAGAGAATCTCCTAATGCCAAGTTAAATAGGCAAATCACCGCCTTAGCCCCACATAAGAATGGGATTGACATCACAAAATATATCCGTAAACTGGAGGCAGATTTGTCTGACTTAGGGTGTCCTAGGACCAGGTTTGAAACTATTATTCTTTTACAAAAGCTGCAATCTAAAGCTGGAACCTCTCTAGTTGCTACTCTCGACAGTGATGAAGTCTCTTACTCTGAACTAAAAGAGCTTTTAATAGAGGGTCTGGGTTCGAGTCGAATGCCTTTGAGCGCTAAACTGATCAGTGACTTTGCTAGTGCTACTAAAGCTATGGGCTCTCTTAAGTCCTACATATATCTGAAGAATCTGATTGACTCAATCAATACGTCCACACTTCAGGGACCTGAACAGATTGGCTCTTTCTTTCTCAACCTCAGAGTCAGACAAATCTGTAGGTAGACCTCCAGCTTCTGGTAATGGAGGTGGTAATTCATTCAGATCAGTACAGTGTTTTGTGTGCCACAGATATTGTCACAGGTTGTATGACTATAGATTCAAAGGTAGTGGTAATTATGAACAGAGTGTGAATAGTCCTAGACCCCCAGCAATAGTTTGCTATTTCTGCAATGAGCCAGGGCACAAGGCTCCTGACTGCAAAAAAAAAAGAACAGAGGTTATTATCCCAACCCCAATGAGAGTAATGGCGTCAAAATGCCCAACTTGAGAAAAGGTAGTAGACAATACAACGCTAACTGGGTGGCTGTGCAGAAAGGTGCCGCCCATGTGGAGGGGAATATCAATGGTATACCATGCCAGATCGTCCCCGACACTGGTGCGGAAATCACTATTGTTCCTGCCTGTTATGTGTATGAGGATCAAGCCATTAATGAGTGGGTGAAAGTAAGAGGGTGGAACGGTGAGCCAGCTAAGGTGGACTTTGAGTATGAAGGCAAGTCATTCTTGTCTACAGTAGCCGTTGCCCACGAGGACAGAGGGTGCTCTTCTCGGTACCTATGGATGGTGAGATGGCATCCCGGCTTCTTCTGGATGCTGCCTCTAATTCCACCCCAATAGAGGGATGAGGCAGAGCAACCTGGTGATACTCCAGGCATCCAGACATCTCCTCAGGGAGATGCCTGCTCTGTCAGCACCTCTGTGGAGGCAAGTAAGACCTCCCAGAGCTCTGCTGATACCCAGGAGAGCCACGCAATTGTCAGAGTAGTCACTAGATCAAAGAGTAGAGGAATAAAAAGAGAGAGCATGAGAGTGATGTGCAAGTAGTATGTCCTACCCCACTTGATGTGGAATGAGAGAGGTTGGCAAATATAGACTTAGGTATTGAGCAGTGTGATGAGGTAGCTGAGTCTGAGCCTTCGGCAGCAGGCGTTGTTGCTTCTGGAGATGGGCTTAGTGGTGTCTCTGAAGAAAATATGGAAGTGTTGAATAGCCAACCAGTTCCTCCCATTGAGAATGTTGTTGTTAAAGATGAGAAAGCTGATGTTAATAGCGATTATGTTGAGCAACCAAACAGTGCAGATGTGTTAATTGGTTTTGATGAGCCAGCTGCAGTGAGTTTAGTTTCCCCTGCTTTGCAGGATGTCTTGAGTGTTCAGTGTCGTGAAAAGTGACAAAATCCTTGAGAGTGTGAGAACATTAGCTGATAGAAACATGAATGGCTATTCCTAGAATGAGAATGGTGTGTTAGTCATGAATACGGTAGATCAGATAGGCAATGTGTGTATCAGAATCGTCCTTCCTCTGTCCAAACGTGCTAAGGCCCTCAAGCTGGCGCACAACTACACTGCCCGCACAGGGTTAAGAGGTATGAGGAGGATATTGGGATCTCGTTTTGTTTGGCCTGGCATCCATGGCGATATTGTCAAATTTGTCAAGTCGTGTGATGTTTGTTTACGTGTAAATCGGAGTGGTAATAGAAAGGCTCTTATGATTGAGAGAAGTATCTTGACCGTACCCTTCGAGTCAGTGTCTGTCGACTTAGTGGGGCCCCTCCCTAAGGGTAAGAGGGGTGCCAAGTATATGTTTACGTATGTATGTTTGTCCAGCCGCTGGCCAGAGGCCATTCCGATGAGAACTGCCTCAGCTGAGGAGGCGTCTCAGGGTTTTGTACAAATAATTGCCAGAACGAGCATCCCCATAAAGGTCCTTTCGGACAGAGGAACCATTTTTCTCTCTAAGCTGATGGTTAACTTGTGCTCCATGCTAGGTGTTGACTCTATTCAAATTTCCCCATACAGACCTCAGAGCAATGGTGTTGTCGAGAGGTTGCATGGATCCCTAAAGCCCATGTTGGCTAAGGCCATTGATCAAGGTTATGATTGGGTCGAGTTTCTCCCCCTTGCCCTTTTTGCCCTTCGTCAGATTCCAAATAGAGACTTGGGTTATTCTCCCCACATGATGGTCTTTGGAAGAGAAGTGACCGGTCCACTTGATTTGCTATACTGTGGGTGGGTTGAGAAGCAATACAATAACATAGATATTGAGAGTGGCTTGTAAAGCTAAATGATCAACTTGCTATTATCCACGACTTTGCCTCGGCTACTGAAGCCAAGGCAACTGAGAACAGAATGAGTGTTTACAATAAAGGAAAGTGTGACAGAGTGTTAAATGTCGGGGATAAGGTGCTCATGCGCATCCCAGGCCTCCATGGTGCACTCCAGGCATCGTGGGAGGGCCCCTATAGTATAGTGGACAAAGTGACGTTCAAGGTGTCTAAGGGAGATACACATCCAACCAAAATTGCTCACATCAATAATTTGAAGACTTACTTTGAGAGACCGTTGAGTGTTAATGCAGTTACGTTGGTGGCTGAGGATGTTGGTATAGAATCTGGTCTCCTTGATGGTATCCCTCTATTGTGTCCAGATAAGTGTCCTGGATACAACCACAAACAGTTGTCAGAAGTTCTGAGTGGATTTAGTAGCTATTTTAGCGACAAACCTGGTTTGTGTAGAGATTTCAAATGTACGATAACCTTGTCAGATAGTTCAGTTCTTGTTTCCCAACAAGGTAGAAATATTCCCGTGGGAATTGAGAAAGCAGTGAGAGATGAGATTGACAAACTCCTTAAAAATGACATCACAGTTAAGTCGAGTTCTCTCTGGTCTTCACCTCTAGTACCGGTAAAGAAGAAAGACGGCTCAGTCCGTATCTGCGTAGATTATAGACAGCTAAATGCAGTAACCCCATTGGTCAGGTACTGGGTACCTTCGCTGGATGAAATTCTGCGGAAGGTGGGTCAGTCTTGCTGTTTGTCAACCCTTGACCTGACATCCGGTTTCCATCAGGTAGAGATGGATGCAGACTCCATGGAATTTACCACTTTTGTGTGTCCAGTGGGAAAGTTTTGCTACAAGCGTATGCCCTTTGGGCTGAAGAACGCCCCTGCTGTCTTTCAGGCGGCAGTGGAGGCAGTTCTAGAACCTGTGGACAACATAGCATGTAATTACATAGATGATGTGGTGGTTTTTAGTGAATCATGGGAGCAACATCTGTGTGATTTAAAGAGTGTAATCATTTGTCTAGGAGAGGCAGGCCTTACCGTTAAAAAGAGCAAATGTACATTTGGTAGGCGGTACCTTACATATCTAGGACACAGGATTGGGGGTGGTGGCGTTTCCATTCCAGAAGCCAGAAAATAACACAGGAGTCTTCTATTTTGTGCCTCCTCTTCTCCACCATCCTGTTAAGAAGCAAGTGATTACAAGTTATTATAATGTCAACAGCTACCAAGAGCCCTTAGCTAATAAATAAAACTTGCAGTGGTGCTCTACCCCCCCTAGCCTACCTCTTGTGAGGGTTCTGCAAAGTCAGGAGGTGATATTGCCTAAACCTCTTATCTACACAATCTATGAAATAAAATTAAAAATAATAACAGATTAAATTTAATTATATTGTAGTACCTTGCAAAAGCTGAATCTTGCCTTGCGGAATTGAGGGTTTGGAGGACTTGGATCTCTCTTCTCCAAAAAACTAGGCATCCATTTGTCCGGTGTATCCCCGGGTGCAAGTGTAGTTCCAAAGTGCAGAGTTAGTTTGGTTCCATTCTTCAGTATGATTTCTGGTTTGTCACTATGTTCTATTTCAGTAATCAGTATCGATAGACCCTGAGCAGATGTCGTTAGGAGATGTGTCACAAACACTGCATGTGCATGAATGTGTGCATGTGTGTGTGTATGAATGTGTGCAGGGTTTCTTACAGAGGATCCCCCCTCCCACCCACCAGAATTTCATGAAATAAATTAATGCTTAATGGTATTCTGTGGTTATGATTTATAATGGTATTCTGTGGTTATGATTTATAATGGTATGCTGTGATTTTGTTGTCTAATATTTAGTGAAAGTTCACTTCAGTTAATTGAGGTCCTTCAATTGCAATACTCATTAGTCTTCGCTAATTCTAGACATGAGATGATTTTTAATCAAATGGGTGTGTTTTCAGCAAGAGTGGGTGTGGTCAAACAAACATATGCCCCCTCCCCCCTCCTTCCTAAACTCTTCCTACCTTCCCTTCCCCCCCCTCCCCCCCGCAGAAAAAAAAATCCTGTATGAAACCATGGTGTGTGTGTGTGTGTGTGTGTGTGTGTGTGTTAGGATAGGGCTATTGCAGATGAGGGCATGCCTGTCGGTATGGAGTGAAGTTATGAGGGAGGGGCATGTACATCTTAAGTTAGTAACACATGCTTCCTGGGTTAATTAATAGCACGTACCTAGTTGGGTTAATGACTAACTATGTGTAGGAATATATATTTGTGTTCAACTACTGTCTGGAGCTGGTGAGCGATGTGTTGTCAGTAGCAACCAATTGTGGTGGTTTTACCTGCACACTCAAGCGGGCAGGGTAGTGCTCCCGTGTTCATAATTACTCTGTATATTATATAGTCTGTATAAATACTGAGGACAATCCAGGGGGGGCAAGGCGGCCATGCCCCGCCCCCCCCCCCCTTCCAACCAAGTTTTTGAAAAAGGACCAATGACAGTTTATATGTCAACTGTACACTAACTTATGCTCTTCATTCATAAATTAAAATTCCATTCTTATAAAATCAATCATTAATAATTTTAATTCTTTCTGGTGGCTTCCCCCATAGCCTGTTTTGTTTCTTTTTTGTTATGGAATAATTAGTGTAGCTTGAATACATGAAATCTGTAGGGCCTATTGTTAGGCAATGGAGCTGAAAAGCTTGGGCAATAATATTCATTTGAATGCCTAGGCAGTTCAGAAACCTTGAGCTTATCTTTAAAGGTGATCCCAATTATGTTCTCTCTCTCCCTCCCCCCTTCTGCCCCTTCCACACCAACCCCCTTCTCCCCCTTCCACCTCCTTCCTTGCAATTAAACAACATTAAACATTGCCTGCTCCTGAAAAAAAAAATCTGTATGCCTTCTTAGGAAGGTTGCATGAGCACAAGCAACAATAAGACTCTCTCACACCTATTCTAGAGCTCACCATGTACACTACAAGCTCAATGGCTATCTCATGCTCATTGCTGTTGTATTTGTCTGTACTGGTTCATCCATGCATGGATGAACTTTGTCATCATAATTTCTTTCAGATTAAAAAAAAGAAAAAAAAGACCAGCAGTCTACTGTAGTGCTGCATGGAGTACATTCCATTATAACACTTGTTAACCACAAATTTCTCTATCTTTTGCAAGGTGTATGCAGGTTATATTCTGAGCACACATGGCATTTAGTTTCTCCCCCTCTATCACACACAAACACATGAGTGTGCCCACACAAAGACAGACAGCACACATGCTTCTAACACACATACAAACGATTCACCTACTGCACACAAGCAGGCTGCATGTATGCACAGCACTTCAGTGCAACACACGTGCTTCTAACACGCATACAAACTATTCATCTGCTGCACACAAGCAGGCTGCATGTATGCACGGCACTTCAGTGCAACACACGTGCTTCTAACACGCATACAAACGATTCACCTACTGCACACAAGCAGGCTGCATGTATGCACGGCACTTCTAACACACATACAAACTATTCATCTACTGCACACAAGCAGGCTGCACACCACTTCAGTGCAACACACGCACTTCTAACACACATACAAACTATTCATCTACTGCACACAAGCAGGCTGCATGTATGCACACCACTTCAGTGCAACACACGCGCTTCTAACACACATACAAACTATTCATCTACTGCACACAAGCAGGCTGCTTGTATGCACGGCACTTCAGTGCAACACACGCGCTTCTAACACACATACAAACTATTCACCTACTGCACACAAGCAGGCTGCATGTATGCACGGCACTTCAGTGCAACACACGCGCTTCTAACACACATACAAACTATTCATCTACTGCACATAATAGTGGTGATGATGGTGATAATGGTGGGTGTGGCGACATCCCAGCTGATGGTAATGGTGATATGTTCAATAAGTTCATGCAGTATTTTTGTCAGGCTATGTCGTCAATGGGACCCCCTGTAGTACATAGTAGAGAATCTCCTAATGCCGAGTTAAATAGGCAAATCACCGCCTTAGCCCCACATAAGAATGGAATTGACATCACAAAATATATCCGTAAACTGGAGGCTGATTTGTCTGACTTAGGGTGTCCTAGGACCAGGTTTAAAACCATTATTCTTTTACAAAAGCTGCAATTTCAAGCTGGAACCTCTCTAGTTGCTACTCTCGACAGTGATGAAGTCTCTTACTCTGAACTAAAAGAGCTTTTAATAGAGGGTCTGTGTTCGAGTCAAACGCCTTTGGGCGCTAAACTGATCAGTGACTTTGCTAGTGCTACTGAAGCTATGGGCTCTCTTAAGTCCTACATATATCTGAAGAATCTGATTGACTCAATCAATACGTCCACACAAGATAAAGGCGATTTGTTGCTCTTCATAGCAACTGCGATATACCGTGTATCGAGGCCGGTCCATCAGAGAACCATCTTGGATTCAAGAGAAATTGGTTCATTCAGGGACCTGAACAGATTGGCTCTTTCTTTCTCAACCTCAGAGTCAGACAAATCTGTAGGTAGACCTCCAGCTTCTGGTAATGGAGGTGGTAATTCATTCAGATCAGTACAGTGTTTTGTGTGCCACAGATATTGTCACAGGTTGTATGACTATAGATTCAAAGGTAGTGGTAATTATGAACAGAGTGTGAATAGTCCTAGACCCCCAGCAATAGTTTGCTATTTCTGCAATGAGCCAGGGCACAAGGCTCCTGACTGCAAAAAAAAAAGAACAGAGGTTATTATCCCAACCCCAATGAGAGTAATGGCGTCAAAATGCCCAACTTGAGAAAAGGTAGTAGACAATACAACGCTAACTGGGTGGCTGTGCAGAAAGGTGCCGCCCATGTGGAGGGGAATATCAATGGTATACCATGCCAGATCGTCCCCGACACTGGTGCGGAAATCACTATTGTTCCTGCCTGTTATGTGTATGAGGATCAAGCCATTAATGAGTGGGTGAAAGTAAGAGGGTGGAACGGTGAGCCAGCTAAGGTGGACTTTGAGTATGAAGGCAAGTCATTCTTGTCTACAGTAGCCGTTGCCCACGAGGACAGAGGGTGCTCTTCTCGGTACCTATGGATGGTGAGATGGCATCCCGGCTTCTTCTGGATGCTGCCTCTAATTCCACCCCAATGGAGGGATGAGGCAGAGCAACCTGGTAATACTCCAGGCATCCAGACATCTCCTCAGGGAGATGCCTGCTCTGTCAGCACCTCTGTGGAGGCAAGTAAGACCTCCCAGAGCTCTGCTGATACCCAGGAGAGCCACGCAATTGTCAGAGTAGTCACTAGATCAAAGAGTAGAGGAATAAAAAGAGAGAGCATGAGAGTGATGTGCAAGTAGTATGGCCTACCCCGCTTGATGTGGAATGGGAGAGGTTGGCAAATATAGACTTAGGTATTGAGCAGTGTGATGAGGTAGCTGAGTCTGAGCCTTCGGCAGCAGGCGTTGTTGCTTCTGGAGATGGGCTTAGTGGAGTCTCTGAAGAAAATATGGAAGTGTTGAAGCCAACCAGTTCCTCCCATTGAGAATGTTGTTGTTAAAGATGAGAAAGCTGATGTTAATAGCGATTATGTTGAGCAACCAAACAGTGCAGATATGTTAATTGGTTTTGATGAGCCAGCTGCAGTGAGTTTAGTTTCCCCTGCTTTGCAGGATGTCTTGAGTGTTCAGTGTCTGATTGATGAAGTGAAAAGTGACAAAATCCTTGAGAGTGTGAGAACATTAGCCGATAGAAACATGAATGGCTATTTATTCCTGGAATAAATAGCCATTCATGTTTCTATCGGCTAAATTGTCATGAATACGGTAGATCAGATAGGCAATGTGTGTAGCAGAATCGTCCTCCCTCTGTCCAAACGTGCTAAGGCCCTCAAGCTGGCGCACAACTGCACTGCCCGCACAGGGGTAAGAGGTATGAGGAGGATATTAGAATCTTGTTTTGTGTGGCCTGGCATCCATGGCGATATTGTCAAATTTGTCAAGTCGTGTGATGTTTGTTTACGTGTAAATCGGAGTGGTAATAGAAAGGCTCTTATGATTGAGAGAAGTATCTTGACCGTACCCTTCGAGTCAGTGGCTGTCAACTTAGTGGGGCCCCTCCCTAAGAGTAAGAGGGGTGCCAAGTATATGTTTACGTATGTATGTTTGTCCAGCCGCTGGCCAGAGGCCATTCCGATGAGAACTGCCTCAGCTGAGGAGGCGTCTCAGGGTTTTGTACAAATAATTGCCAGAACAAGCATCCCCAATGAAGGTCCTTTCGGACAGAGAAACCATTTTTCTCTCTAAGCTGATGGCTAACTTGTGCTCCATGCTAGGTGTTGACTCTATTCAAATCCCCATACAGACCTCAGAGCAATGGTGTTGTCGAGAGGTTGCATGGATCCCTAAAGCCCATGTTGGCTAAGGCCATTGATCAAGGTTATGATTGGGTCGAGTTTCTCCCCCTTGCCCTTTTTGCCCTTCGTCAGATTCCAAATAGAGACTTGGGTTATTTTCCCCACATGATGGTCTTTGGTAGAGAGGTGACCGGTCCACTTGATTTGTTATACTGTGGGTGGGTTGAGAAGCAATACAATAACATAGATATTGAGGAGTGGCTTGTAAAGCTGAATGATCAACTTGCTATTATCCACGACTTTGCCTCGGCTACTGAAGCCAAGGCAACTGAGAACAGAATGAGTGTTTACAATAAAGGAAATTGTGACAGAGTGTTAAATGTCGGGGATAAGGTACTCATGCGCATCCCAGGCCTCCTGGTGCACTCCTGGCATCGTGGGAGGGCCCCTATAGTGTAGTGGACAAAGTGTCCAAAGTGACGTTCAAGGTGTCTAAGGGAGATACACATCCAACCAAAATTGCTCACATCAATAATTTGAAGACTTACTTTGAGAGACCGTTGAGTGTTAATGCAGTTACGTTGGTGGCTGAGGATGTTGGTATAGAATCTAGTCTCCTTGATGGTATCCCTCTATTGTGTCCAGATAAGTGTCCTGGATACAACCACAAACAGTTGTCAGAAGTTCTGAGTGGATTTAGTAGCTATTTTAGCGACAAACCTGGTTTGTGTAGAGATTTCAAATGTACGATAACCTTGTCAGATAGTTCAGTTCTTGAAATATTCCCGTGGGAATTGAGAAAGCAGTGAGAGATGAGATTGACAAACTCCTTAAAAATGACATCATAGTTAAGTCAAGTTCTCTCTGGTCTTCACCTCTAGTGCCGGTAAAGAAGAAAGACGGCTCAGTCCGTATCTGCGTAGATTATAGACAGCTAAACGCAGTAACCCCATTGGTCAGGTACTGGGTACCTTCGCTGGATGAAATTCTGCGGAAGGTGGGTCAGTCTTGCTGTTTGTCAACCCTTGACCTGACATCCGGTTTCCATCAGGTAGAGATGGATGCAGACTCCATGGAATTTACCACTTTTGTGTGTCCAGTGGGAAAGTTTTGCTACAAGCGTATGCCCTTTGAGCTGAAGAACGCCCCTGCTGTCTTTCAGGCGGCAGTGGAGGCAGTTCTAGAACCTGTGGACAACATAGCATGTAATTACATAGATGATGTGGTGTTTTTTAGTGAATCATGGGAGCAACATCTGTGTGATCTAAAGAGTGTAATCATTTGTCTAGGAGAGGCAGGCCTTACCATTAAAAAGAGCAAATGTACATTTGGTAGGCGGTACCTTACATATCTAGGACACAGGATTGGGGGTGTGGCGTTTCCATTCCGGAAGCCAGAAAATAACACAGGAGTCTTCTATTTTGTGCCTCCTCTTCTCCACCATCCTGTTAAGAAGCAAGTTATTACAAGTTATTATAATGTCAACAGCTACCAAGAGCCCTTAGCTAATAAATAAAACTTGCAGTGGTGCTCTACCCCCCCTAGCCTACCTCTTGTGAGGGTTCTGCAAAGTCAGGAGGTGATATTGCCTAAACCTCTTATCTACACAATCTATGAAATAAAATTAAAAATAATAACAGATTAAATTTAATTATATTGTAGTACCTTGCAAAAGCTGAATCTTGCCTTGCGGAATTGAGGGTTTGGAGGACTTGGATCTCTCTTCTCCAAAAAACTAGGCATCCATTTGTCCAGTGTATCCCCGGGTGCAAGTGTAGTTCCAAAGTGCAGAGTTAGTTTGGTTCCATTCTTCAGTATGAGTTCTGGTTTGTCACTATGTTCCATTTCAGTAATCAGTATCGATAGACCCTGAGCAGATGTCGTTAGGAGATGTGTCACAAACACTGCATGTGCATGAATGTGTGCATGTGTGTGTGCATGTGTGTGTGCATGAATGTGTGCATGTGTGTGTGCATGAATGTGTGCAGGGTTTCTTACTGAGGATCCCCCCTCCCACCCACCAGAATTTCATGAAATAAATTAATACTTAATGGTATTCTGTGGTTATGATTTATAATGGTATTCTGTGGTTATGATTTATTATGGTATTCTGTGGTTATGATTTATAATGGTATTCTGTGGTTATGATTTATTATGGTATTCTGTGGTTATGATTTATTATAGTATTCTGTGGTTATGATTTATAATGGTATTCTGTGGTTATGATTTATAATGGTATGCTGTGATTTTGTTGTCTAATATTTGGTGAAAGTTCACTTCAGTTAATTGAGGTCCTTCAATTGCAATACTCATTAGTCTTCCAAGATTGATATCACTAATTCTAGACATGAGATGATTTTTAATCAAATGGGTGTGTTTTCAGAAAGAGTGGGTGTGGTCAAACAAACATATGCCCCCCCCCCCTCCTTCCTAAACTCTTCCTACCTCCCTTCCCCCCTCCCCCCCGCAGAAAAAAAAATCCTGTATGAAACCATGGTGTGTGTGTGTGTGTGTGTGTGTGTGTGTCCTGCTGATTGGAGTGATGCGGTGCTGGTGCCTATCCCTAAGAAAGGAGACCTGACCCAGTGCGACAACTGGAGGGGGATTGCGCTGTTGGATGTTGTGGAAGGTAGTGGCCAGGGTCATTCAGGGACGGTTGCAGAAGTTGGCAGAGGATGAGTTACCAGAGTCCCAGTGTGGTTTTCGGAAGGGTAGAGGTTGTGTTGACATGGTGTTTGCTGTGAGGCAGCTGCTGGAGAAATCTTGGGAGCACAGGGAGAGACTGTTTATCACCTTCGTGGACTTAAGGAAGGCCTATGATTCAGTTCCAAGGGAGACTATGTGGAAGGTCCTTGTGAAGCTTGGTGTCCCGGAGATGATGGTCAGAATCATAAAGTCCTTCCACCAAGATATGATGGCCAGTCTTTGCGTAGATGGTAAGCTGATGGACCCAATCACTGTGGCTAAAGGCTTGAGGGAAGTGATGTGTGGAGTATGTAGAAGGAGTTTTAGTAGAGAGAGTGACAAGATGAGGCATAAGTGTAGTGAAGAAAGAAGGAAGCCTGTGAGGGAACAGAAGGGAGCGGTGCAGTGTATGACCTGCAAGAAATGGTTTCTTAGTAGAGGAGGACTGGCAGTTCATTCGTGTAAACCTCCAGGAGGGTAGATCAGACTCGGAAATTCTTTGACTTGTTGCCCATTAGGGCTTGCGTGACCGTGAAACGGCAGCAATATGACAGGACAGGACAGGTGTGTGTGTGTGTGTGTGTGTGTGTGTTAGGATAGGGCTATTGCAGATGCGGGCATGCCTGCCTGTCGGTATGGAGTGAAGTTATGAGGGAGGGGCATGTACATCTTAAGTTAGTAACACGTGCTTCCTGGGTTAATTAATAGCACGTACCTAGTTGGGTTAATGACTAACTATGTGTAGGAATATATATTTGTGTTCAACTACTGTCTGGAGCTGGTGAGCGATGTGTTGTCACCAGCAACCAATTGTGGTTTTACCTGCACACTCAAGCGGGCAGGGTAGTGCTCCCGTGTTCATAATTACTCCGTATATTATATAGCCTGCCCCGCCCCCCCCCTTCCAACCAAGTTTTTGAAAAAGGACCAATGACAGTTTATATGTCAACTGTACACTAACTTATGCTCTGCATTCATAAATTAAAATTCCATTCTTATAAAATCAATCATTAATAATTTTAATTCTTTCTGGTGGCTTCCCCCATAGCCTGGGAATGGCTCTTTTGTTTCTTTTTTGTTATGGAATAATTAGTGTGTAGCAGGTGTAAATAAACAAGTTAAGCTGGAATGTTCACAGCTTCTTTTCCAGTCATCTTGAGGAGGCAATTCATCCTTCTCTGGAAGATCTGTTGGCAAGATATAGGGCATATGATTATCCAGTTGAGCAGTAGCCTTTCTCCTCTGCCCTTCCTTCTTCAGCCCTCTCTCTGCCTCATTCTCCAGCCCTGCTATGCACTCCCATTCAGCTACTCCTATACTATGTGGTCACACACCACGTCTACTTCTCTGTTCTAATCGTACTGTCACTCCATCATCTTGGATCATGAGCAGGCCTTCGCATCGGCAATCCTTTTAAGTTTCACACATACACAAATATTAAAAAAATATAAAAAAGAGACGAATAGGCCTAGCCTCAGAGCCTTTGGTGCTTTGAGGAAGGCTGTATTCCTAGATAGGAATCTGACATTGACCACCAAGAGAATGATCTACCGGGCTTGTGTCATGTCAGTACTCCTGTATGGGTCAGAATGTTGGACACCACTGAAGAGGCATGTCAACATGTTAAACTCCTTCCACTACAGGTGTATTAGGACCATCCTGGGAATTAGCAACAGGCAGCAATGGGAAGAGCGGATCAGCAAAGTAGAGGTGAGAAAGAGATGGGGAGATCTAGAGACGGTGAGAGACATGGTGATTAGAAAACGACTGGAATGGCTGGGCCATGTGGCACGCATGCCTGACCACAGGATCCCCAAATCTATGCTATTTGGATGGCTGAGTCAATCACGCCCACAGGGAGGATCACGCAGAAGATGGAGGGATGTTGTAAGGAGAAATCTAAAGGAGGTTAATATTAGTGAAAAGGAATGGTGAAACAGCAAGGAGGTCCAGGCCAGAGTGGAGAGCATTATGCAGACTTGGGATAGAGGAGATGATGGATACCCAGCAGGAGAAGAGGAAATCTGCGCAGTTGAGAGAAGTGATGTGTGAAGTATGTAGAAGGAGTTTTAGTAGAGAGAGTGACAAGATGAGGCATAAGTGTAGTGAAGAAAGAAGGAAGCCTATGAGGGAACAGAAGGGAGCGGTGCAGTGTATGACCTGCAAGAAATGGTTTCTTAGTAGAGGAGGACTGGCAGTTCATTCGTGTAAACCTCCAGGAGGGTAGATCAGACTCGGAAATTCTTTGACTTGTTGCCCATTAGAGCTTGCATGACCGTGAAACGGCAGCAATATGACAGGACAGGACAGGTGTGTGTGTGTGTGTGTGTGTGTGTGTGTGTTAGGATAGGGCTATTGCAGATCAGGGCATGCCTGTCGGTATGGAGTGAAGTTATGAGGGAAGGGCATGTACATCTTAAGTTAGTAACACGTGCTTCCTGGGTTAATTAATAGCGCGTACCTAATTGGGTTAATGACTAACTATCTGTAGGAATATATATTTCTGTCTGGAGCTGGTGAGTGATGTGTTGTCACCAGCCACCAATTGTGGTTTTACCTGCACTCTCAAGTGGTACAGATTTCATGTATTCAAGCTACACTAATTATTCCATAACAAAAAAAGAAACAAAAGAGCCGTTGATAGGACAGGACAGGACAGGTGTGTGTGTGTGTGTGTGTGTGTGTGTGTGTGTGTGTGTGTGTGTGTGTGTGTGTGTGTGTGTTAGGAGCCACCAGAAAGAATTAAAATTACTAGTGGTGCGCTCGAATAGCGCAAAATAGCGAAGCGAGCGATGCATGTTCCCTGTAATTGCAGCTATAGATACAGTTATTTATTTTGATGTTGTTAATGTTATGTCTGTCTGTTGTTTCATATAGATTCATTGGTGCTTCTATTCTATACCACTGTATGATGAAGGTTATAAAATTTAGGCTATGTATAATAAAGTTTAAATGTTATACTTTTTGTGGTAAAACAAGAGTAATGAATTATTTTATTATTTATTTTATTAATGTAATTCGTAATCAGCTACATAGTATTGCTTTATATAATAAAGTTTAAATGTTATATTATTTGTGATAATATAAGAATAATGAATTATTTTACCATCAAAGTTATTGGCTGGTGTTTTAGACAGAATATACCGCTATTTAATTAAAAATGTCATACACCATTACAGTTATAGCTGATGTAAACTTTGTGGTTTAATAAAAATAAAAAATAAAAGAGTTTGTTTGGGTACTATAACATATTCAGAGGGAGAGCAGAGTATGTTAAATGGATGTAGATCTTAGACTACATAGTTTGATAATAGAGTTAGGTTAATTTTTATAGTTTTACATTAAATTTAACCTGCAAGTGGAGGAATGTTTCCAGGATGCATGTTATTTTGAGCTGAATAGAGCTTAGGGATATGATTATCCCGGCTACATCGACAACAATCCAATGACTTAAATTTCATTTTGGTGCCTGGAAACTTCTCCATACACGTTATGCAGACTGGGATAGTAATCGATGAGAGTTTAGCATGAAAATTACCATTGCTGTGTGAACTTGAGGATCATCAAAATGCTGGAATAATATTGTGCAATGGAACCTGGGGATGTTGTCTTGACCTGTTCCCCCTAACTTGAGACAATCTAGTCTCCCGTTGAAGTGGTGTTTCATCAGCCAATCTCTGCTGTTGGTTAGTTGACAACTGCTCTAATCTATAGAGGAATTTTGTAATGAAGATTCATTTGCTGTTCTCAACAGTTGGTTAGTAGACAAACAGTGGAGCCTGTGATCTCTTTCACTATCACTTTCAAACAAATGTGTGACTTGCTGTTTTTGTGACATTAGTTGTAGACGTTGCTCTCTGCATAATGGTTTCCTAAACAAAATATGTCTAGTATTAACTTATTGAAGTATATATTTTATTTTATATTTACCTCTTGCATTCGTTGCTGATAAGCTGAAAGGCTTTGCGGTATCGAAATTGTTTGAGTTATATTTTCTGCAACTTTTTTTGCTGCTTTGGGTGTATATGAGAATGGAGGTCCTCTGATAGATGTCTTTTCCTTCCTCTTGCAGTACAAAAAGTAGTGGGGATATTAGCTTCTTGTTCAGATGGTGTGGCTGCATTTTCAGTGTCTTCAAGAGTAGTTGAGTCTACAGCTGTATAAAGTTGATTGGTACGGTAATCCTCAGGAATAGTCTAATAAATAAATTAGGAACATTTAATGGCTTTTCAAAAAGAAAGATTCTTTACTTTGCTACCTGTTTCTGTTTCGTTTTAGCTCTCCTCCTCCTTGCCCTGTCCTTTTCATTTCTTGTCTCTCTCCTTACTATTTTTTCTTCTGGAGTTCCTAACGCCCTCAAAGCTCTAGACCGAGCGTTTCTAACGTTTTGTCTACTGGGCATCGCTACTTCGTAAGGCGGGTAAACAAAACAAAATGTTGCTAAGAAGGTTACCCGGCCCGCGCAAGCGCGTAGGATAAAGGGAACGTTTTGTCTACTGGGCATCGCTACTTCGTACAGCGGGTAAACAAAACAAAATGTTGCTAAGAAGGTTACCCGGCCCGCGCAAGCGCGTAGGAGAAAGGGTACACACGTACGCCCACGCAAGAATAAAAACAATTTCTAGACCTAAATATATATATATATCGCGAACTCATAAGAGAGTCAGCTCCGCTCGCTTCGCTCGCTTCGCTGAATTAATGATTGATTTTATAAGAATGGAATTTTAATTAATGAATGAAGAGCATAAGTTAGTGTACAGTTGACATATAAACTGTCATTGGTCCTTTTTTAAAAAACTTGGTTGGAAGGGGGGGGGGCGGGGTACAGTAGACTGCTGGTCTTTTTTTTTTTTTTTTAATCTGAAAGAAATTATGTTCACAAAGTTCATCCATGCATGGATGAACCAGTAATACAGCAGCAATGAGCATGAGATAGCCATTGAGCTTGTAGTGTACATGGTGAGCTCTAGAATAGGTGTGAGAGAGAGTCTCATTGTTGCTTGTGCTCATGCAACCTTCCTAAGAAGGCATACAGATTTTTTTTTCAGGAGCAGGCAATGTTTAAGGTTGTTTAATTGCAAGGAAGGAGGGAGTTGTTGTGGAAGGGGGAGAAGGGGGTTGGTGTGGAAGGGTGAGAAGGGGGTTGTTGTGGAAGGGGCAGAAGGGGGGAGGGAGAGAGAGAACATAATTGGGATCACCTTTAAAGATAAGCTCAAGGTTTCTGAACTGCCTAGGCATTCAAATGAATATTATTGCTCATGTACTCTGCAGCACCAACCTCTATGGCTAGCCCAAGACTAGAAAAATACATAGCTGCTACAGTAAGTGAGGACCCTTTCAGCTCCATTGCCTACAGTAGGCCCTGTGCTGCATGGAGTACATTCCATTATAACACTTGTTAACCACAAATTTCTTCATCGTTTGCAAGGTGTATGCAGGTTATATTCTGAGCACATATGGCATTTAGTTTCTCCCCCTCTATCACACACAAACACATGAGTGCGCCCACACAAAGACAGACAGCACACGTGCTTCTAACACACATACAAACTATTCACCTACTGCACACAAGCAGGCTGCATGTATGCACGGCACTTCAGTGCAACACACGTGCTTCTAACACGCATACAAACTATTCATCTACTGCACACAAGTAGGCTGCATGTATGCACACCACTTCAGTGCAACACACGTGCTTCTCATAAAACTGGTTTGGTAACATATGACTGTAACAGTTGCATCTTGCTTTTAATTTTAGCGGTCTAATTGTTCATCTGCGGCAGAATTAATGCATAAGCAATAAAAGTCTTTGGACGAGGCCTCCATGATGCCTTCATTTGGACAATGAATAGAAGCATGCCAAAAACTATGTCAAAAGCACACCAATATATAGTAGGGTTAGGAATTGTGTGGGAGCTTCACATTTTCTCAACAATCACCCTAAAAGTAACACAATAAAAGGTCCTAAATCTTCATCCTGAAAAGTTGATACCTAAATCAATTGTCAGTAATTATCTCCAAAATCAGAATGTGACAGACAGGACGACTACTATAACCCTCTTGTGCATGTGAGCTGAGGGTTAATGACAATTAAATCTTTCTCAAAAGGGTCAATAATTTCACTATTGTATATTTTGTCTGCTGCTGTCATATACACACATTTCCCCTTAATATCGGTTGCATTCACAGCTAACAAAGTTGAAAATAAATCTGCCATATATAAGTCACTGACGAAAAAACAAACAAAAAAAAAACAAGAACAATTAAATAATTTGATGATGGCAAAAGATTTGCTAATACTCGAATCATCAGCTATTGTAATTAACAGATTTAATTTGACATCTTTTCTCACAACAGCCATTTTGAAACAGACAGTGTTGTATTAGATTGTTCCATCTGGAAGGCAGTGATCTCTGTCAGCAGAAAAGGAATTGTATATGTGCCTCCAGCTGAGTGTGCTAATAGTTATTAGACATTATAGCTCTTTCAGCTCCACGTTAGGTACCAGCTTTTGTGGGCAATGCCCCCTAGCATGTTGTAACCACGTGAGCAAATAATTTCTTGCAAGCTGTTTCCATACACTATTATTATTGCTTGAGCTAGATGGATGCTTCATTAAAATTTTGTTCTTTTGGAAGGAGATTATATTGTAATTGCTAGGTAGTGTTTAATAAAGCTGAGGGTTCGCACCTTTGGTGCTTCATGTTTTTCCCTGTTATGTGGACATTGTTCATTTTAATCTGTATTACACTGGCTCTGAAATTTCAATTGAAAAGTTAATTTTGATATGTGCAATACCGTAATAATTGGGTATATCACAACACAGTTGCAGTGATGCTGATTGTGGGCTGAGGGCCACAGAAAATTTGATATCTTTACATTGTACAATAATGACTATCCTCACCTCATTATATTTGATAAATACAGCACAATACTTACTGGAGTAATATTACTCTCCTGATCGTAGGGTGCCACATAATCTAGCAGGATAGTTCCTGTCAGTCCGTACTGTTCTCAATTTTTATGTATTACATTATTGTAGGTCTCTTCATCCGAGAAAAATCTGAGTAGGCGTGTCAGTTTACCTTCGACAAGGCTACGGAATGTCCCTTTGTGATCAGCAGACGTGTACCGTAAGTACTGAAATGTAAACGGTTTTATGTCTAGTAGTCTAGTATGGTGGCATCACATGTGGCCAGCATAGTTACAAGTGTTAAGGCAACACACACATGGCAGTGTAGTAGCATGCACACGTGTAATGTGCACATGTGCAAATTATGTGTAGTCTACATAAGTTAAGGCAACACACGTGCGGCATGTTGGTGACGTGCATGCACGCAATTTGCAAATATGCCCAAACTTAATGGTTTACATATGAACTACCAACTTCATATTGGTGCATGCTTGAATTGGGTGCCCTGGTCAGACTGAACTTCACGAGAGATACCAGTCTGGGAACAGATCTGTGGCATATTTATGTTTGTAAGGGAGGGTCAAAAGGTTGTAGGTGCATGACTAGTTTGGATAACTTTCCATTGGTCCAGCACAGCTACTGACTATGAGGCTTTCCGAGATAGGATTCTTGTGAATCTTTTTCAGGAAGTATAGCTGTTGGGTCTTGGGTGGAGTGTCTGTCGGGAAGATGAGAAAGTCTTGGATGACGTTGTCAACGATACGTTGGTTGTGAATTAATTTAACCAAGGCATTGATAGCTAGGCAGAGTTGTGATGTCGGGTTCAACTGTATTTTTTCATATACAGTATCGTCCGACAAGTGGTTATTGCATGCTTGAATTGTGTACCTTGGTCAGACGGAACTTCACGAGGAGGATACCAGTCTGCTGGGACCAGATCTGTGGCCGCTGCCCGAGTCCTTTGTGGGCTTTACCACATGGGTGGTTCATTATTTACCTTTAGAATTTAAGCTTGGCAATATCAACTGGATACATGGTTTCATAATGGCTGACAAGGTGATTTTTCTCCACCAATAGGCACCCTATATTTACTATTTGGGGGGTTGGCGGGTATGGTGGGCACAGCCTTTTGGTGTGTTGATCTGCTGGGAATTATCCGGGCGGCATTGACAGCCGGCCGGGCCACTCGGACCAGGGTTCGACCACTTTGTGAGGTCCCAAACTTAATGAGTAGGCATGGCACAATATCAATATTGCCGAATTCGTATTTGGGTGGGTGTGGCACGTTGACAAATTAGTGTGACCAAACGGTTCGGGCGGTTTCTGCTGCTCCGTGGTTTCGGTTGCTGTATATATCGAGTGTTACTTACCTGCAACTCCACACTAGCCCAATTTCTTCTGCAGAAGACAGTGGTCAGTAAATGCAGGTGTCTGGATGAGAGATTTTTAAAATGTTTATTCATTATTTTACTATCAAACATCGTCACTGAGCTAACTTATGTAATATTTCCATTATATCATCAATACATTGAACATTGGTAGCTAGTTAATACAAAATACAATTACATTTTGAAGCTAGGGCGTACACTGTATATGCATCCACTAACTGCATTAATTACTTCCACTTCTGTTCCCATTGGCCACACCTACTTTCTGACTTGGCCACTTAAAAATTCATTGGCAGAGCCACCTGGCTTGTGTGCAGGGATTTATACGGGGGTTTGTTGCTAGGGGAGGTGGAGTTTTGTAGCGTCACAAAATATATTTTAGCCACATGAAAATGGTGATGTCATGACTATGAAACATTATTGAATGAAAGTCATGGTTTTGAAGAATTGTTTGACATAAAAAAAATAGCAGTTGAGTACTTAAGCTGTAGTTTTTCATACTTGTGCTGATAATAATTTTTCTCATAGAAAATTTCAGTCAGGGTAAAAAACATTTGGGGGGGGGGGGTGGGCGGAATTAAATAATTTGGTTGTGGAGATCGCTGACCATTGGGAGGAAGGGGGGGGGGAGCCCAGGGCTCCCAAAGTCTGTATGAAACCCTGTGGCATGTACTTGTCTCTACCTTCTACTACAATGCCTGATCTTTTGTCTGCACTTTTATGATTAATGATTGGTCTAGTTCCTTGAGAGTATTTCTGTGTTAGATTAAATCGAGTCGCTAGGTTATCTATTGTACTTAACACTTTTCAGGTGTAGCGCAATCTCAGGGGATATTACAGGTGGTTCCACTTGCTCTTAGAGCGGAAGGGATGGGGCTCTCTCTCTCTGTGGCTGGTTCCTGACAAAGGTGTTCTTATCCTAGGATCGCTCTAATCTGGAGATGGACTAGTCTGATGGCAATTCTCTATTAGTCATTCCACTGCAGTTGAACACAAGTGCTAACCTGAATGATCTGTACTGTGTGTTTGTGTGTTCGTGTGATAGGTGTGTTGTATGCACTGATGTCAATGTGATTGTTTGTTGTTTCTCCCTCCGAGTGACTTTAGGAATCTACTTTTCACTTGCATGCTCATTTATCTTGTTTCTGTATTTATTATTTGTGTTTATCAGTGTTGTGTTGCGATTAAATTTTTATTATTCTAATTACGCTACTGTGGTAATGTTGGTGGGAGTTACATGAGAAAGTGATCGATTGCTCATGAAGTACTTGAGAGAGAATGTGAGTCCATTTATCCTCCGTGGTTAGTGAGGTGAGGTGGTTATGACAAAACCTGCCTTCGGAAACCTGTTGCTGGATCACTCTCTTTGGATTTTTAATTTTATATTTATTTCGCCTATGTTTCAATTGTAAGGTTGGGGGTGTCTTGATGATATAGAGAGTGTGTGTGGTGCTTTAAAGACTGCACTAGGAATGTTTTGATTAGCTGTTGAGAGGAACTTGTCAGTTCTTTGCCGGTTAGGATGCTTTAGCATAAGTGTGCGTACACCTTGCACCATATATTACAAGAATATACTGGGTATGCTCACATTCTATAGGTATGGTATACACTGTGTGTCTGTAAGGTGTAATCAGAGACCGCACATGCACACACATAATAATTATTACAGCTGCCCATTATTGTAAGACAGTAAATCCCTATAATTATATATTAATGCTCTTCCAGTTGATATAGAAACAGAATGTAGTGGCATATGAGTCAGTGCTGGTGGTGACAAATTACCACATCAAAGGCTATTGCATAACAGCTGAACTATATTACCTGTTTTCTATGCTAATGCTTGTTTTTATTTTTATTGTGTGTGTGTGTGTGTGAGGCTTGGCTGTCACAACTGTGGGCCAGGCAGCTAGTGTCCACTGAGGACTCTTTGCAAGTCACCACTTCATTTGCCGTCCCTATGGGCAAGCGTGGCCATCTAACAGCTGTTATTTCACAGGACAGGACAGATGTGTGTGTGTGTGTGTGAATGCAGACTTCCTCATATTCCAAGCTTATCAATTCACACCTTTTTTTTCTTCTTTAAGATAGAGTTATTGAAAGGAATTTTTTTGTTTTAATAATTAGATTAATAATTGGCCTAGGGCCAATGCTTTGAATCAGCAAAAATTTTAAATGTTGGGTTAGTGGCATGCGCTTGAGAGTTTAACCTTCTTAGGGATTTTAACAAGAAGTAACATCAGTTAAATATAATTATACCATGGTTCGTTCAAACCGTCCAATCAGATTTCTCAATTCGGGGTGAATAAATCACTTATACACCGCCTAGGAGGTGAATATTTTTTGCCCGTGGCCTAGAATTACGATCTGTAGCTAAGCGAAGCGGCGACCAATGAGGCTACAGAAAAAAAGGTTGTTATGCGTTTCTTATAGCCTAGAGCCATGGTACAAGTCGGTTGCACCGCTCGGTGCGCGGTCGGTACGGGATTTACACTATCCTCGGGCCTTCGGCCCTCGGTTGTGTAAATCCCATACCGACCTCCACCTCGTGATGTAACCTATACTTCAGCGAGCGAGCGAAGCTGACTCTCAGTCGTGTTCAATTGAGATTTCAGATATATATATTATATATATATATAGGTATGTATGCGTACGTCAAATTTTTTCGCCCGCGCTTCTAATTACGTAAGTTAGGTAAAGCGTTCACAGTTCCAGTATTTTTCAATTAACGAGCACGGAGAATCCTGCTGCACTGCCTTACGCAACTTTGTTTCAACCAAAAAGTTTATAGCTACTCTCTTCTTGTCGAAAGACTGAATGGCAAATTGTCAAGCTGCGCTTCTTTGCCACTGCTTTCGAAGTTTATTCAGGTAATTCTGTTATTGTTAACTCTTCATGCCTAATCATTGCTATTATTTAGCAATTTCCTTCACAAATCATCTTTACCTATACTCATATATTTACTCGCTCGCCATGCATTTGCGCTATTCGAGCGCACCACTAGTATTATACATAGGGGTTGCATGGCTGAGACTTCAATAGATGTTGTTTTTTCAATCAACTAATAAATATTCAACAGCAGTAAGAGTTAAAATAAAAAAAAATAAAAAAACTACTGAAATACTAAATTTTTAATCCAGTGTAACAAGTAATATGAGAATAACCTATAAACTACAATTAGTGGCAAAAAACAAAGAAATAATTATAAATAGTCCAATTGTGGTCAGTGGATGTGGTAGTACATGAGATAGGATAATACATTGGGGACAGACTGAGATGATGGGGTGAGTAGGGATGCCATTTGCTTCTTGCCTGTGACTTCACACCATAAGGGAGAATCCAGCTGGGAACCATTCAGCATTGACCTTGCTCCCTGGACATATTAAGCAATGGATAGCAGAGAGATCAAGCAATGGAGTTGTGAAAGTATGTTCTTTTGACTTAAATTGTGTAGTACGTCAAAATATTTTGCCCGCGCTTCTAATTACGTAAGGTAAAAGCGTTCACAGCTCCAGTATTTCAATTGTGCCCGTTACTTGCGCGCTCACTGAAGAAAAGCCACATTCTGAAGTGGTAATAGATAACCACGGTGAACCACAGAAACGTGGAAGTGAGCTTGCCTCCATGCGCTCTTGAAATTTGACGCATCCCACTAAAAGGGTGCCCGAGCAGACGTGTGAAAAGCCCCAAGCTATAAAAGCTTGACCTTTTCTTACTCACCATGCAGTTTTTGCTAGAAATATCATGAACGGGTACCAGCTGAGTGCAACGATGATCCCTTACAGCGCATACGGACTTTCCCAGGAACAAGTGGAAGCAAAGGCTCTTATTGCTTTCCACCAGGGAAACTTCCAGGAGCTATACCGCATCATAGAAAGCAATAACTTCACAGCCGAGTCCCACCCTCGTATGCAGCATCTATGGTTCGAAGGTCATTACCTCGAGGCGGAGAGCCTACGAGGAAAGCCGCTGGGTGCTGTCGGCAAGTACAGGATCAGACGCAAGTTCCCTCTGCCCAGAACGATTTGGGACGGGGAGGAGACAAGCTACTGCTTCAAGGAGAAGTCCAGGGTCGTCCTGAGGCAGTCGTATTCTCAGAACCCGTATCCGTCCCTGGGAGAGAAGCGCCAACTGGCAGAGCAAACCGGGTTAACGACGACCCAGGTTGGAACATGGTTCCAGAACAGGCGACAGAGGGACTGCAAGTAAGCTTAGCAAGTACAATATGGTGTTTTGACTACATAGCTACTATCCCAATAACTCTTAGGAGAAACTAACAGCTCATTTGCTTACCACAATTTGTGCTTGGTAAGAATTGAGAATTGGATAGTTGGTAGAATTTAGTCACATTTCATAAATAATTTCTTTCTTTCTTCAGGCCTGCGGAGACGATGGTGGTCTTCAACTTCGACCCGGCCCATTTACCCTCCGAGGAAGAATTCGAATTTTCGAATGTTCTGGGAGAATCCGAGTAAGTAATAACTGCAAGTAAGCTTAGCAAGTACAATATGGTGTTTTGACTACATAGCTGCTATCCCAATAACTCTTAGGAGAAACTAACAGCTCATTTTCTTACCACAATTTGTGCTTGGTAAGAATTGAGAATTGGATAGTTGGTAGAATTTAGTTCATTTCAGTCATATTTCATTAATAATTTCTTTCTTTCTTCAGGCCTGCGGAGACGATCGCGGTGGCTTCCTGTCCTGCTGCAGCTTCCAACCCACAAGCATTTCCAGCAGTGGGATCTACTGATAGTAGTGTGATGACACCGGGGACAATGCAACCCAACGGAGCTGCTTGCATGAGCCCTTCCTACATGAGTCCTTATGGGACGGCCGGCAAGCAGTACACATTGCCCACCACAGCATTCGATACGAATGCACACGATTTGATGCAATCGAGCTACTACCAGGCTAACACGTACAGCCAGATGGCTCGAAGTGGATATTCATCAACTTACTTTCCTCCTCATCAGCAACACATTCAACATAGAAACAAACTTCTTTAGTATCATTTGTTAACTTCATTACCATTTTGTTGAACCTCACACATCAATTAGCACCTCCGACAATCTCTTTGATCACCTTATTAATCATGTAATACACAATGAAAGACAACAATTATTTGTTACTTGGGAAATAGGAGCTATTAAACACTACCTAGCTATTGCAATATAATCTCCTTCCAAAAGAACAAGCAATCTGTTAGCTATTTTAATGAGGCATCAAAATAGTTCGACCAATGAAAACGGTACATGGAAACGCTAAGAGAAGGAGCTAGTATGCTCACGTGATTATGACGTGACGCTAGGGGGCGTTGCCCATAAAAGCTTGGCTTACCGCGGAGCTGAAAGCTTCGTCATTATAGAGGGTGTAAAGGCTTGAGGGAATAAACAACAATTACATTCATATTATTACTTCCATAGTACAATAATTATTCAAACGTTTCATTTTATTTTTATTTATAGAACCGCTTTGTAAGTGAATATTGTTTAAGAGATTATACCTCTTCTTGGAGTTTGATAAACTGTTTGTAACAATTTCTTGGTGGGATCAGCTTGCAGAGTATAAGTTTAATTTCGTGATTCCAGTGTGTTTTCTTTTTTCTATTGCTTTATAGTGGGATTGTGGGTGGAGCTGCCTTTGATGTCTGTGACTTAGACCAGCTGTGAATGATGGCTCAAGAAGTGGCAACATTTTGATCATTGAGTTACCTGACATTGCTGCAAGGTGAGTGTTCTCTAGAGTGTGTTGTTAATACAAGAGGCTTGGTTCCAATAGGTCTACATTGCTAGAATGTATCACCAACACTCTAGAGCAATTAGTGGCTCTGGCTAGCTTGTTGTGGTTACCTGGGACCAAAAGAAGTGTGTGTGTGTGTGTGTGTTTATGTGTCAATAATAAAAATACATGCTAATGTGTATGTCAAGTAATGTAATCAGATATCACTGTATGTGAGACCAGTACTATCACAAGATGTTGACATTCTTAGTGATCTGAATGCTAGTCTTAGTCCGTACTCTGGCAAGTTTCTGAACCGATCTTGGCAATATAACGTGTGATGTACCCCTATGTGAAATTTGTGCTTCCAAAAATTGCCGATTTAATTTCTGGGGTAGAACATTGCGGTAACAAGGAGTGACTGATGCAGTAACATTAACACATGATCGTGTGACTGTTCTGTTGGAAGATGTTTATAATTTCAGCTAAATTTATTCTAGTTAGGAGGTTTATGCCTCCATGTATTCTACATAGCGATGAACCTAGCTGATGCATTTTTTGTATTGTGACAGAGGAACTTTAAATTACTTAGTCATTCAGAGAGGGACATTATTAACTCAGTGCCCATGTCTTGAGGGACACTTAGTGTCCCTCCAATTACGTTGTTAAGAGCAGTCACTACGTTCTAAACCAGTTAGCTGTGCAGATAGCGTGAACCACAGTTATTAGGGTCCTGAAGGTCCTAGGTTGTAGTGTCCTGAGCACTTGCCTAACTATTATTTAGAATCCCACCATGTGTTTAAAATGTAACTGCAAATATCTGTTTGCAATATGCATGCTCGTAGCCACATCCAATGGCAGAACTTCCTGTAGCTCATTGTGAAATGACATATATGTATATTACATTGAGTGACAAAGAGTTTAGTTCCATGTATATAAGGCTTTTGCTTTGCATCACTCCGGGGTGGGGGGGGTGGGGGGGATTGACCCATAAAAAAAATGTTTTTTATTGTTTTTTAACTTTATTATTTTTATTCAGTTGGTTGAAGCATTATGAAGCTGTGCGCACGAAGTTTCAAGTCAATTGGACATTTCTTTGTTTATTTATGATTTTTTTGTCACCCCTACTTATTGTAGACTTGCTGTATCACCCGCTCGGGAAGAATCCAATCTTTCATGTCTTACCGTTACCATTTGTATAGCGTGTACCGCTCATTCTTTGTTTACAAAGTACAGGTTATTATAGTTCAAAATAAAGCACACAGGAAGAGCTAAGTAACCACGTAAACTGCACACCAATTGGAATAAGTGGGGGAGACTGCGCACGTTGCGTGTTCTTTCCTAGATCGAACCTTTGCCGTTGTTTCTTATTTTGTTTGAGTTGATAGTTTCTTCCATAACCCGCGTTATGGGGAATAAACGTAGTGCTAAGAAGCGTCCCAGAGTCTTGGCACCAGGATACAATTGATGGCTCCAGTAGAGTCTCCGCAGGTTGACACGGAGGCTATCCCACCTTCAGTAAGTAAGCAAAAGCTTAGTGGCAGTTCAGCTGGGTTTATTTCTGGGCGCTCTACTACTGTATTGCGTCCCAGAGGTAGTAAATCTTCTCCTGAGCTTCCAAACAGTAGTTCTGAAACTGTCAGAATGGACAGGCCCAAGTCAGCAAATATTATTTGCTCTATTGGGCAGTTGAGTGGTGCCTTAGAGCAGCTTCATCACTGCCATGGGCATCCCTTGACAATTTCAGAGAACAGCAGTGTTAGGCGGGGGTTAGTTTCTCGTGTAACTTTCAGTTGCCAGTGTGGGTGGTTCCATCACACAACTAATCCTTACAACGTGGACCATCTTTCTGTCAACGCCAGAGCTGTTTTTGCTTCTAGAATGATAGGTAGGAGTAGTGCTTCACTGGATACTTTGTGTGCAATTTTTGACTTCCCTGGTGGGTTGGGTGGTCATTCCTATGGAAAGTATAACTCTGACCTGTATGATGCCAGTAATGACGCTGTGTTGGCTGACCAGTTAGCCTGCGCAGATGAGCTGCGTGTCATGCATGCTGCTGGAAGACTCTTTGTTCCCCCTCGTATAGATTCTAAAATTAATACCGGTGATGAGCCTAGTGGTAGTGGCGGAGACAAACCATTGGAAGAGGCTGAGCAATCAGATCAGTCTGTGAGCTCAGACTCCGAGTCATCCTGTTCCGACTTAGGGGAGGACTCTGATTTGGACGACCCTGGGTCTGACATGGCTGATTTTGATGCTAGTCAAGGAAGTCACAGTGACCAGGACGGCTCTGTCGATAGGGTGGGCGCAGTAAGAGGCGACCCATCTAACATATGGACCGATGAACCATTAGATGTAACCGTTACTTTTGATGGTACTTGGTCCAAACGGGGTTACACTGCCCTTTATGGTGTGTGTGTTGTGATGTCGTGGGATACGGGCCGTGTTTTGGATACTGTTGTGCTTAGCAAATGCTGCAGTAAATGGAGACTGAGGGGGCTTAGATTCTGTGGAAACGGTCGGTTAGTAGATTGAACCTACAGTATGTGAACATGGTCAGTGATGGTGATTCAAAGGCCATAGTTCAGTTACATAAAATTATGCCGTATGGTTCTAATGTTAGTATTGAGAAATATGAATGTGTAGGACATGTGCAAAAACGAGTAGGAGCTTTTATTATCAATCTGAGAAAGAATCCCCCCATAGAGATGGTTGAAGTAACTGTGAAAAAAGGCCGCAAGGCCAGAAAAGCCACTAAGAATCGCCCTGCCGTTGAAGCTACCCCCGATGTTACAAAGATGGTAGCTATTAAAGTACGGATTGGTGGCAAAGGTGGAATTTCGGAAAGAAAATATAGGACCCTGCAGCAGTATTATGGCAATGCCATAAGAGAGCACGCAGGGGATTTAGAGGGGATGATAAAAGCCTGCTGGGCAGTGTGCTACCATTCAGTTTCCACAGATTCGAACCCCCAACATCATTTCTGTCCTCAAGGTGTTGGTTCTTGGTGTAAAGTCCTAAGGGCCAAGGCCTTTAGGCTGCCTGAGCCAGCTCCTTGGAGTGATGACGATTCTAGTCGTCTCATTCCTCTGAGATTGGCTAAGTACATCAAGCCACTCTTCGACAAACTATGTAGTCGGAAGTTGTTGGCGAGATGTGTCCTTGGGGCAACTCAGAATCAAAACGAAAGTTTTAACAACATCATATGGGAAAGGTGCCCTAAGACTACATTCTACTCCTTCAAAACTGTTCCGATATCCGTGAACCTTGGTGTGCTTTCGTATAATAGGGGGGGCTCTTTCATTCATCCCCCTAGTAGTTCGCATGAAAGTGCAACCTGGTTCCAGCTTTGTAAATCACATGTCAAAGATAAATCGGAGACGTATTTACAAAGCTGAAAAGCGGAATAAGGCAGTGGAGAAGAAAAGATTGAAGGCTGTGAAACGGCATAAGGCCGCAGCAGAGCGTCACAGGGAAGCTGCCGAGAGTACCACTTATGCACCAGGGTTGCTCGTAGAAGATGACAATTGAATACTGAACATTGCTGGTGCGTGTCGGAGATGGAGGGTAATCTGAGTGTCATGGATAAACCTGGGTGCTTTTTGGGGCAATGATGATAATCAAGACCCTCAAATTCTGAGCCCGATACAGTAATCATGTACACACACACACACAGACACATCTGGCTGGCCTATGTTACTGTGGAACTCTTGTGGAGTGACCCATGTTCACAAGGTAACATAGTAAATACTTATTTTCCATTGGAAACTCCATTATATGCCTTATTTTCTTCTATTACAGGCATTATCAGCTGGAATAACTTGTGTTGTGGTTAACCTCAATTTCCTCAAAAGTGGAACTGTCAATCTTCTAAAAATCATAACTTGCTCTCACAATTTTTTTACAGTGTTGTTTTTATATCATCTGAAAGCTCTTTTTCTACTCTAGTGCAAGAGTAGGACATTTTTTTTTATTTTTAGTTTTTATTGAAGTTATGATAAAATTTTTCACATTTTCATAAAAAACTACTGTTTCTTTACAAATTTTTTTTATATAAAATCAACAATGAATATTTAGAAAAATTCTTCAACTTGCGCACTAGATAATGTATCAAGGAATGTGTGTGTGAAGTTTGAAGTCTTAATGTAGAAGTAGGAGGAGTTTAGTCATCCTCAAGTGGGTAAGGGTTTTCTTGACGTTGACATCGTAGGATTTTGGAGGGTGTGGTTTTCCTCCCATTTTTTTAGCTCATTTTGAAGAGCTTCAGATGGGCAATCTTTTGAGCCCAAAAGTAAAAATATATATTGATGTATACTAAAGTTATGACCAAAAGCGTAAACCCATTTTTTCATAGGTCAATCCCCCCTTAACTTACAAGTGCAAGATATGTTACAATATTCATACCAATAGTAAATTCTTCTCGTTCTAACAGCCAATATTATAATTATTTCAACCGAGAATGACTGAATCTTGAAAGAATATTCATCGAAATTATTTATTATGATGTGATGATAGGGTGACCTTTTCCACAATAGTTAGTATCCTATGCAAAGCCGACAGCTTCATGTTTTCTCAAGCATCAGCTCAGCCTGAAATTGAAAAAATAAAGCACACAAAGGTCTTAAATTGATGTTCTGAGTAATTTTATGCCTAATTCTATGGTATTGTTAGTATTGATGGCAGACAGACGGACAGACAGACAGAGACAGACAGACAGATGAACAGACAGACAGATGAACAGACAGACAGACAAACAGACAGATGAACAGACTGACAGACAGATGAACAGACGGACAGACAGACAGACAGACAGATGAACGGACAAACAAACAAACAGACAGATGAACAGACTGACAGACAGATGAACAGACGGACAGACAGACAGACAGACAGATGAACGGACAAACAAACAAACAGACAGACAGACAGACAGATGAACAGACTGACAGACAGATGAACAGACTGACAGACAGATGAACAGACTGACAGACAGATGAACGGACAAACAGACAGACAGACAGATGAACAGACAAGGTGACTGTGATAACCCTCTCGCTCATGTGCATTGAGGGCTGATAATAATAGGAATAAATTGTAAAGATTTCATGTATTAATATTAACTTAATGTTCTCTGTATTCATCAATCACCATAATCATTATTCATTTAAAATCATATATATGCCAGGGTTTCATACAGGATTTTTTTCTGGGGGGGAGGGGGCGGCGAAGAGTTTAGGAAGGAGGGGGCCACACGTTTGTTTGACCACACCTGCTTTTGCTGAAACCACACCCATTTGATTAAAACTTGTCTCAGGTCTAGAATTAGTGGCATCAATCTTGGAAGACTAATGCGTATTGCAATTGAACAATTGAAGGACCAACAAAATCACAGAACACCATTATAAATCATGACCACAGAATACCATTAAGTAGTAAATATTATTAATTTGTTTCATGAAATTCTGGGGGGGGGGGGGGGGGGGGGGGGGGCGAGAAATCCCAGGGCGCTCCTACATCTGTATGAAATCCTGTATGTATTTTAGTTATTTTGAGTGTAAATTCTGTACAGACCACTGTGTGTGCAAGTATTGCTGATACATTTGTAGTTGGGATTGCAAGTATAGGTATTGATCTTTAGAATATGATACATCAGGACCCGCAACACCTTGTGGGTTATGGCCCAGTGTATTCATTCGGGCTCTTTAGTTTTGAAAGATTAGCTAAATGGGATTTTAAGAAGCTATCACACAAATTGTCGCGACATTTCATTAATGAGAAAATTTACTTCCAGCATAAGACATGGGGTTGACAGTTGGCCAGCGGAGCGGAGCATAGGGATGACTTCTCATGCTTGTTAATTAAACATGAATATGTAAAAGGATCCTTGGAAGCATTCTCTTTCCAACAAGCTTTACTCATCAGTGAAACTAAAAGACATTAAAACCTTCACCACCTGTTCATGACTTCCCTAATAGTCCCTTCTCCTTAATAGTCCACCTAGAATAGCCTGGCCCACTTTGTATTTTATGTATATGTGTTACAATTATTGCATCATGCATGCCCAGCTACTGTTCATGTGTGCAGCTGCATTCATAGTTAGAGCTACTATTTCCAGATCTAGTTCTACAGTTAATTAGCAGTTAATTAGCAGTTCAGTTTTAAATTAACAACTAAATTTATCACATAATGGTTCAATGATTAATAAGTGCCATGCAATTTTCCAACCTCCCCCCCCCCCCCCCCCCACCTTCACCCTCAAAGATTAGTTACTGCACAACAAAATTACTTTTGTGATTAAAAAAAAAAAATTTTTGTGATTAAAAAAAAAATCCCCCAAAGTTACAAGGTGATGTGAGAGATTTACTCTCCAGCTACTCTGGCGAGCCAGACCCTTTACCTATTAAAAGAGTTCTGCTAAATTGGCTTTTGCAGAAGTTTGTTAAAAGCTGGATAAACCAGCATTGCTGTCATCAAAAAGTAGAGACGGCAAGAGAAAATAGGGCATGCTAGCTCCAAGAAAAGCCCTGAAGGCTATACTATAGAGCAAAGAAACTTCTCTGAGACTGTTAAGTGAGACAGATAATACATTTCCTTTTTTAAATTATACACTTCGATCAATTTATTTTTTGCTTAGCTAGCCCATCAGCAGAATCATTGCTTTCATCATCATCATAGGTCCCAAAACTTAATTTCACTCATCAGCAGATCACCATATGTCTCTAAACTGATAGAGGTGGGGAGCTACACTAAAGAAGCGTAACCTCACACAATAGGAGTGGGGGATTTGTGAAGGAGGTTCAACTGCTTTTGGAATTTAATTTCTATCACAACACAGTGGTTACATTCACTTCAGTAGTTGTTCAGAGTCAGATATAAAGCAAGTATTTTACTAAGAATGTTCGCAGCTTCATTCCAGTTATCTTGAGAAGGACACTTTACTTGGGGGGGCCATCATCTTCTTGTGGGGGAGTGGCCCACACTTGCAACTAAATCCTGTGCTTGTCTAAAAATCAAGAGAAAAGAATGTTTCACAATTTTTTCTCAGCCCTTTCACTCATTAGATGTACTCACTGCCTTTTACAGGCTTTTTAAATACAATACAGAACTTAAAAAAAAAGTTTGGCTATCAACGTGAGACCCCTCAGGGGGCTTCTCTGGCATTTCTAAGTGGCCTGCCCAGGAAATGGGTGTGGCGTAAGAGGTGTGACATACCACACCACAGTAAACAGCATCTGAAGCATATAGTAGTGCTGGCATTGTTCATAGTGCATCTATTGCTTATGCTTTCAAAAAGCATTACCTTTGAGAAGCCCTCGAGAGAGAGCGCAATAAAAGCATATGGTAGTGTAATCGTAACCAGCAAAACATTATTAATAGCTGATTCAGTCATTTCATGTATTCATTGTTAACTTTCTGGCACATATGAAACAAAGAGTTTAGTCTTCAGCCATACCAAAGCTGCTCTATTACCAACTAACAAACCATTCTAGATTGAAAGTTGAAATTTACTACTACCGTCTTCTCCTTGAAAAACTATGTTTGGTTGACGTGGAGTTCCTAACACAATAAGCTGTGCAGCACCTTAGAACTAGGTGTAAAACTAGGTGTAAAACTACACCCACAAAACGTGCAATACATGCGAGCGAATTATTATGGTTAGGTATAGAGTTTCATTAGAGGAGCACACGCCCACTTTTGAAAAAGAAGTGGTCTGGCCATAGCCTTACCGCTGGGCCACTTGCGTAATGCACAGGCAGTCCCAGAGTGCTTGTGTGTTAAGCAAGTGGTCCTGGGTTCAATTCCTAGTGATAGCCAAACATTAAAAAAATTTTGTATTGTTTTAATTGCTCTGGTCCTGCATAAGAACCAAGATAGCACAAGACAGAAGATAGCACAAGACAGATGATAGCACAAGACAGATGGGGGAGATGAGGTTGTTTATCACATGAACATTAACAAACACACACACACACACACACACTCCACTATAACACTCAACTTCTTCCTTGCACCCAACTTCCTCAAATCAAATCTCAGATGATATAGTATAATCCATTAGACACAAATGGGTACAAAAATTAGTGTGTATATGTGACCGTCTACAGGAAAACCGGGCACGACGCGGCACCCTTCGAAATTTTTTTTTTGCACTTACAGAGTTGTCGGCGTCCAGATATTGAGCTCACCAAGTTTTATCGTCGTAGCTTAAGTCGTTCCCACTATAATAGACCTAACCATTCCCTTCCGTCGGCTTGAAACAATACATTTTTAAGAAATCGATTGATCTTTTCTCGATATTTACGCACGCCGCGTTGTGCCCGGTTTTCCTGTAGACGGTCACATATGTGTATGTGTGCAGTGTGTGTGTTTGTGTATATGTGTGTGGTGGAAGATAAGGTACACTGATCTGCAGTCATGCAGGGTTCAGGTCCTCTTAACCCTTTCACTGCCGTAGACACCATGTGGCGTTCTGCATTTGGTCTTCCTTATTTAAAAAATCAATTATCCAATATAACGCTCCAATATTTTTGTTTATACGTTGCTCTGACATAATACTTCCTGTAATAAAAAAAATCAAAGTGATAGCACGTCTTCAATCACTAAGGGGAAGGGCGGCAAACTCAACCGTGGTAATTATATATGCAATAATTGGCAGTGAGTGAGAGAATATCAGAGGTAGCACAATAAAAAAAAAATCAGGGATATATTATTGTATATAAAATAAGCTTGGTTAACACGCTGTTCGTCATCGCTGTTCATACTTGAAAATCCATTGCCCAACATGCCAAGCTACCATGAGACTACACTGTAAATCTTGTTTTGGTATATCCAGTGAACGAGTGCATGTGAGAGTGTTGTGTGTTATATCTGCTGACTAGCTAAGAACAAACAATAAATATACATTTGCTTCTTTTTGTGTTAAGCTCCTTAGGTTCCTTCCTGTTTCTTTTGTTAGTAAGTAGAGAGTGGGGATGTGTATAGAGTGATAATTCCTTGAAAAAGCTTGTGGTTTTTTTTTTTAGTAAGTAGAGAGTGGGGATGTGTATAGAGTGATAATTCCTTGAAAAAGCTTGTGGTTTTTTTTTTTTTAAGTTCCAAAAATTGCTGAGAGTGGTCTCATGCGCTAATTAAAAAAAAGTCTGCCTTGTGTACATTGTTTGAACAAATTGTGCATGATGATTTTATATTTAAAATGAATTTTAACCTTTCATCTTATGCATATGTCAATTTATTTTTACTGAAGCACCTCACAAGTACAATGAGGGTCACAAGAAGTTGACAGATCATCCCTGTCACTCATGCTTTCTCCTGTCTTACTCAGAGTGTCTTTGTGCCACGTGGCTTCTCATGTGACTCCACCCACTCTTGGTGCCCTCTGTCCTTTGCTACCCATCTTACGTCCTTTTACCGAACCCCCTCTTCCCGGCCTTCCGGCTCCGGGGATGCGGGTCTCTGGCTCCTGGTTAACCTAGGTCTGCATCTGCGGGTCATGAAGACCAAGAGCCAGCGGTGGCACCGGATTACCGTGAGAGGTCTCCTATTAGGAGAAGCAGCAATGCTGGGGACGCATTGGTGCATACAAGACAAAGCCAACCAAGAAGGTGGGGACAAATTTGGGTTGAAGGGGGGAGGTCAAGGTAAGGGTTAAGAAAGGAGGGAGGTCATAAGGGTTAGGAAAAGAGGGAAGCAGCCCAGTCAAGGCTGGTTCTAACTCACCAGAGGCTTTGACCACCCAGCCATGATGCTTGGGTGTGACTCACAGGCAGTGGGGGGGAAGAAACCAGCGGTACACTGGGGGCTAGTGAGTATCCCAGAGAGTGAACAAGGCAAGCGGTATCTGGTGATCAAGACCCAGTAGTGAGGTTGCCCTGTGGAGGGACTAGTGAGATTGCCCTGTGGAGGGGCTGTGAGAGAGGGACTAGTGAGATTGCCCTGTGGAGGGGCTGTGAGAG